>Ga0214478_100215_pt1 | contig 33635 bp, 27 predicted proteins | sample M1_20Mar14CPVII9_2_FD_178001 | JGI IMG/M metagenome (GOLD analysis project Ga0214478, IMG submission 178001) | Marine eukaryotic communities from Monterey Bay, California, United States - M1_20Mar14CPVII9sort6BwellD7 | ecosystem: Environmental > Aquatic > Marine > Unclassified | place: USA... | reverse complement strand
CCCTAGAAAAACTTGACATTTGTACAGCCCTTTTTGGTATCCTTCGGAAATTCCCCTATAAATACTTTGCTTCGGAGGACGGAGGAACACAATAAAAAACTGTTGGAGTTACCTTAGGGTAAACTGATTGTGTAGTAAATGATTCAAAGTATATTGATCCATCATTGAGGTTGTATGTAGGAGCTCACTGTATGTGCACGGTTGACAACAAGCGGCTCAAAGATAAAGTACCTATTGGTAATGGTACTCTCTGTCGGGTTGTTGGAATCAAGCTTAACGAGCATGCACCTAGTCATAGATGGCAAAATTGGGATGGTAGAAAGGTTAGTACTGTATCTGCAAAGCATGTAGACTGGGTAGAGTTTGAATATCATCCAAAGAGCAAGATTATTCTGAGGTTGGAAGGGGAGATTAAAGAGTTAGAATGGGAACTTAAGATCAACCAAGAGGCGTATGAGGCTTTTCGCGCAAAGAAGAGAGCCAGGACAACGACTACGAGTTGCGGAATGATGAGTGATCCAATCATACGGGATATCATGTCAGAGTTAGGCAGAAAGAAAGCACGTCTGAAGAAGGAACAGCAGTCCCGAAGATTCAAACTTGAGCCTCAACAATCTTCAACTACCGTATCATTTAAAGAGCATGACCTGGCAACTATTCGAACTACAGCAAAGTGTAGAATGACCCAAATACCAGTGGTACTTGCCGATGCTATCACTGGCCACAAACTGCAAGGAATGACGATTCCTCATGTCATAATTGCATCATGGGGGTATTTTGCGAAGAATTGGCCGTATGTCGTCCTTTCTAGATCTACTACTTTTAAGGGATTGTATCTATTCGAGACAATTGATATGGATAAGTCTTTTGCTCCTTCGAGAGATTTGGTTGAGTACCTAAGGCGTGCTGAAGATTTGCAAAATCATATCATACAGATGAGAGAAATTAGATTAGCAGAATTAGCGAATGATGATAATGGAATTATAATGTAATATATTAGCCAATAATAGTCTCAGGTAATATTAGAAATACGTGTTGCTACAATTCTAACATTTTATCATAATGGATACCCTCCATCGTCCAGTACTCATCTCATATATAAATCGCGAGAAGAATCAATGATGGAACCAGAACAACAGGAAAGGATGGAGAGAGAACAAGAGGAGGGAGATATACGTCACGAAGATCTGTGCCAGGGGTGTGGATGTTATCGAAGATCTGAGATCTGGCACACCTGCAGTGACTGCAAAAGATCATCCTGCCAAGAGTGTGCAGATGCTGGATTGATTCCATGTGCCGTAGTTGTAGTGCCTACATCAAGGAAGAATTATTGATAGATCATTACAATTGGGATTGTCAACATCCAGAAGGGTACTTCTATAGAGCAGAATCAAACGAGAGGATTATGGAAGGCAGGCCAAACCTTTCGATAACACGACCAGTCACCAAATGAGTAAAAATGTTGAGCTTTGGCACCAAGACCGAAAAAAATGGCAACTGTTCCCATCATACTCCAGTAGTGGTGATCTCTGAACATTTGAATTGAAGTGATGACATCGAACGATGGCGGAGATGATCGTATGATGACGGCCTTGATCGCCGCCGTTGAACTGGAACGCAATAAGGTAATGATGGACCCCGTCGTTGACACGAACTGTTCGTCTACACAGGATCTTATAGAAAAGATAAACTACTCGCTGGATGTCGAGAGGTCCATGTCTACGCGGCCCGTGTATATGGAATGGCAGCCTCATATGACGAAGCGGAAGAGGTCTATTCTTGTTCGGAGAATGAAAAAGGTGCATCGTAAACTGGAGTTAGGACGAGATGTTCTAGGCCTTGCAGTGAACCTTTTGGACCGATACCTCAGTATGAAACTGATGTCTGGTAATCGTTCCAAAGGCAATCTAGTAGGCATGACATGCTTACTAGTGGCATCAAAATTCCATGACACTGACCAACACGACGCCCTTGGTGAATACTTATGCTCTCCTACATATCCCTTCACTGGAGATGATATCGCAGAAACCGAAATGGATATACTAACTACTTTGGATTATCATATCTGTATACCGACAGCCCACACGTTCCTTCAACTTTACAATGAGTCCAATGTGATCAACGAACGAATTACAGAGGACTCGTTGTTCATTTTGGATCATATCCTTCCGTATTATCACTTGCTTGACTATCTACCGAGCGAGGTTGCATGTGGCGCGATCTACATCGCTCGAATGTTTAATGACAAACATCCATGGAGCTTAGAACTCGAAGTGGTAACAGGGTACAAGGAGAGTGACGTCATGCCAGTTGCAAGGGGTGTATACCATCCACTTTGTCGTGAAGTCAGGTCGGCCGAAGCTGCCGTTAGTCTCTCAGGGGTCACAGGTGTTTAGCCGTTGCGTCGATACTCAGCATTCGAATTTAGTAGGCAAGCTCCTTCGACCGAAGCCAAGGGACAAGGTATACACAAGGGGTTAATCTAAAGAGGGGCGAATTACAAAAGTAGGAGTGCCCATAAAAGATAGCTCATATTATATGTTAGCAAAGTAGGACGGATACTCCAGTAAAGTCAGTGTGCTACGACGAAAAGATTGAACATTGTACACCATTCTACCAGGAGGTATATTGGGAAACAAAACGTGAGCAGTGCATGTCTTGCTTCAAGGCCGATGAAAGGTTCAGGCAGTGGGCTACTTGCGGCAATTCTAATACACCATTCATGAACTGAACATGTGTGTGTTTTGTAGTAAAATATAGGATGATAATACATTGTAGTATGTTGTAGCAACTTTTAGAGCTATTACAATTCTAACATTCATCACCCTCGTATCTCTTAGGATGACTCTGGAATGGTGACCGATCACGTGTCAGAGGAACTGGCCCGCTCGAATCTGCTCTCTACCTACAAGCGTAGAAAGGCGTAGAACTCCGTCAGCTGCTGCGTGATGTAAGTTGTTTTCATGTTTACATACAAAGAAATTATCTTCCGCCACGGGCCCACAACATCAAAGAGTAAGGAAAGAAGCTAGAGAGCTCATATTAGCTTGATTATGATTCTATATATAGTTTATGATTGTTTGCAGTACTTCGGTAGCGGGTAAAAGAGCAAAGTGGTCAATGTCTACACTATTCTTCTTCCCATCTTCTTCTTTCATCCACTCCGCCTAAGAACATATATGATATGTAAGCCTTTATATGTCTTAGATATTGACAGAAGTGCACCAAGTAACAACAATCCATCTAGCTGTCACTCCATTTGACATTCAACTCCTTTGTCATAAGCTGGGATGAACAACATCGGCATGGCAGTTACAAACTGATAGATTGCATATAGCTTTTGACACTCGAGGTCGTTTGTACATAGCTTTTTATCTCCAATAATAGCCTCCTCGGCCGTCTCAAACCAAGAAATGACATAAGGCAATGCCTTCAGATCCTGTCCGCTGTCATCTTCTTCTTCCACACTCAAATCAAACAGTGACTCCATATCATAATAGTGAGGACAGTGAATTAATATCTTTTTTATTGCAACATGCCTTTTGTTTCTTGTGCTCTCATTTAATTCTAGCAATGAGGCAACCCTGCCTGGGAATGACCCATTGTCTAGGAAGAACTCAATGACCGATTTTTTGCTCACACTCTCAAGTGTATGATTTGACAAGTATATATCATTGATACTGTCAGTGTTGCATAATGCTCTAGAAAAGTCATCTTCCAAAGCTCTTAGATTATCCCGATTGAAGTTTAGCTCTCGTAGATTCTTGTTTTCAGATAAACTATTTACAATTGAAATCAACCCCTCATTACTCATATTTCTATTGGCGGCTATACATAAAGACCTTACATTTCGTAATGTTGCAAGCGCTTCACAGCCAGTATCCCCGATATTATTGTAAGCTAAATCAAGCTTTTCGATCAAAGTATACCCCCTGATGGCTTCGGCCATTGGCAAGAGTTGATCATCTGTTAACTCTGAGTATACAAACGTAAGTTGTCTTAGATTTGTGAAACCCCTCAAGATATCTGTCATTATTTGTTCACCTGAGCCCACCAGGGGCATTGTGTGGATATGCAATTTAGTAAGGATATTCTTTTCCTGGCATCCCTTCAATATTTCAAGGGCCGCATCAAATATATTATTACAATCGCCATCATCAATATCATGAACACAATTGTACCTGATAGTATTTTGGGATCTATTTATGGTTATACAATTTAGATACAACTCAGTAATCGAAGCGTTATGTCTGATGCCGTCATAAAATCTCTTGTTTAAGGTATTCTTCAAAGTAACATTATTATATAAATTTGATACATGAAGTATTTTCAGATGATTGTTATTTCCTATAGCTGTGCCAAGTTTGTCATAGTCACCTGGGTCTCTTGTGTTAAATACTCCCTCATCTGACGACAGATGATGTGCACCTATCTCTAAAGATGTCAATTCATCAGAATTCTGTTCAACCGCAAGTAGAGTATCTTTGCTGCGGCTATCCATACCTCTAGTGTTTTGATAGTCTGATAGTGATCAGTGGTATTAGATATTGTGTGATTAACGTCTGTATATCTATTTGCAATAATTATCAGCTAGTAACAGATGATTAAGTTCAGAAAGTATTGCTAAACCTTATCCATAGGTTGTTATTCCAATGCATTGATTATACTCATCATATTCATTCTAATCATCATCGTCAACCAATCAATGCAATCATCATCACTCACACTACAACTCTCATAAAAGGATACCGTCTACGGCATGGCCTCCTCTCTAGGAATACCTCCTCTAAATTACTCAACGGCTTTGGCTTTTGCCACTTGCTCTGCATGCCCTCGAAGTTTTGCTGTTGTAACTATGAAGGAATATAAGATAAGTGTTGCTCATACCATAGTTGTTGATTTTAGGTTAGAAGTATATGTCTATTTTAAGTATCGAAATCGAAAAGGTATTGCAATCAGCAAACCATTCTCCAATAAGTATCTCCACTATTCAAGCAGTCTATTTCGACTTTCGACTCTTCTTCTTCTTACTCTTCTTACTACTCGACTTTTTACTAGACTTGCCAACACTTACAACATTATCTCCTTCCTCTTTCCCAATCATATCAGCTTCTTGTTCTGTTCGAGTCTTCTTATGCGATGGTGTCGAATCTTTACTCGGTGTCGTAGTTGCAGCAGTAGTAGATGATGATTCATCATTAACAATCTTACCGCCCGGCATATTCCAACGACGTTTCAATCCCTTCCGCTGTGCCACAGGGACATATGCCAATCTCATCTTCTCGACAGTGCCATTCACTACCTTGGTATCCTCATCTTTCAGTGCAGGTTTCGGAGCTGAGCTTTGTGATGGTGCTACTGCTAAGTCCGATTCTTCTTTATTTGCTATTGTTATATGTATTTGACGTTTGAATGGATGGGCATAGGGTACCAGTATATTGTTAGATGTTGTCTTCTTCTCCTCTTCATCGCTGCTACTACTGCTATCACTATTAGAAGAAGATGAAGAGTCGTCGGCCGACTTATTATCTGGTACCAATAACCGTATATTTTGTGATTCATTCAAATCTCCTAATGATAATGCATACTCTTCGGTACCATCACTATTTGTAAATCTAGATAGTATATTGTTATTCGATGATGGGTCTGATGCAAAATTGAGTTGTGTATTGTTTAAAAGTTCAAATACATCTACATTCGCCGGTGCTCGGAGTAGCCATATTTCATTATTATCAGAATCGTCTGAAGAAGGTGGTTCAAAGGAAGGGATGTTGATGGTGGCAGTTGCTTCCGCCATGATAGATTTCTAGCACTCTTCACAGAGAATTGGTGGTAGCTTTCATTGCAACCGTTATTTTTATCCCATTTAATTTGTACCCCACTTTTCTATATTACTAAAAGATAATGAGGTATAAAGTTATATTCCTATGTAGACATTTGCACCCAATATCGTATTTAACTTAAGTCATTTTCGTAAGGAACGGTAGTACCCCCAGTTCGTTTTCATGTGAAAACTCTTTATTAGGATACCCTTTAGCAAATTTGCCACTACAATTATTTGAATTGCAATAGAGCAACTTACCGAGGCTCGGTTAATTAAACAAACGCTTTCTGAGTATTGATGAGTAGTGTTAAATTAGTGCGTGTATATGGGGTAACTTTTGTGGAAGTTTGGTGGCTTGGTTCAATCTAGATATCTACGACAAACCACCGATTTCAACATAAAAATTAAAGCTTGCAAGTATCAAGAGCCAAGCTCTGGTAAGCTCTATTAAATTACTCGATAATATGAGTGACGCGGATGAGCCGGTCGAGTTAGGGGCTGAAGAGGAGAAACGCATGAAGCGTAGAAAGTCCCTCGAGGCGCAGGTTAATTTAGGACTCGGGATGGGCAAGCGTAAACAAAGTATAATCGAGGCTTTTAATAGCTCAGTTTGGCCAGTATTAGAAGGCGCTGGATGGTCAATTGTAAGTTGTTTCACCATATCTATACATTTAAATACGTGTTTCTAAAGGTATATGGTTGGTATATACCAATCTGCTGGCTTGAAATGTACCCCTTTGCAACGCCGCAAAAATTGAACACATCTTATGTACATAAAAATTTGATCTCTGACACATTCGCATTATTACTGACTTATACTTTTATTTGCAATACCAGGCCAAGGGTGAAGGAGAAGCTGAAGGTACAACTTACTTCTTACCCCCCGGTGTATCCGTGGACGATAAAGATAATGTTATATCGTCTCCTACACAAAATGAAAGTAATACATCATCTGCCCAACAAGTTAATAATAAAGAAGAAGACGAAGATGACGGGCCTTGGGATTGTCCGTCTTGTGGATATACCAATACCACTTCAAAATCCCGATGTACTAATATACTTCGCGATAATACCGGTGATGGACGTCAGGACAAATGTATGGCTTGGAGAGAAGGTAAAAGAAAAAAGTACTTTAAGAAGATTAAAGATGTATTGCAAAGAGTATTGGAGAAGAAGAACGAAGCTGAGAGTATGGCTGCAGATGCATTCCTTGAGCTAATCCCCGACGGGGCTGATATATTCCTACCAAATCAAAAGAGGGATAAGGGCAGTGGCGATCTTTCTCTATCTCCTACTCCAGATAGACGATACACTGACGCGTACAATCCTCATTCTCCTGACCGATTAACTCCTCGGCAGCATCATTCTATACACTTTGGTTGGAAGGATGAGGGACGTATGCACTATGAGAAGACCGAATCAAAGGTTGGACCAGAATACCAAGTAGATATTCTCCCTACTGCAGGCTCGTATGCCACCACGGATAATACCACAGATGTGAACGATGGAGGTGCCTTGTAAGTTTTTCCCGATTTGATGTGATGTTTATTGCAAATCATATTTCATATTGCAGCTCACACATGATTCCCTACTTAACTTTGCTTTAAACCTTACCTATAATAACCTAAAAACTAAAGATATGAAAGGGTTTGGGACCCCGAGACTGCCGAGAAGTCAGGCAGGGAAGATTTTGTACATACTCGGGTCAATCCAAACAAGAAGGAGAAGGCATATGATATCTTCTACTCACGAGACTATCGTCTACCAGGCTTTTACCATGAAGTTAGTAGTCTCCCTCCATCTGATGCATCTGACTGGACTAAGGAAGATAAGGAGCGATTCCGATCGGCGGTGTTTGAACATCATGAAGATATGAGAGCAGTATCCAAGGCAATAGACAAGCCTATTAATCAATGTATCACCCACTATATTGTTAAGTTCAAGCGTACCAAAAGTTATAAATCATTAAAACGAAGTATGATACGCAAGGCAAATGTAGAAGAAGGTAATGCAGGCCAATTGGTATGCAACGAGTGTGGAAAGGGAGGTATGTTAATTGCCTGCGATACATGTGAGGCACATTATCATTTAGGATGTGCATTCCCACCTCTGAAGGAGATCCCCGATGGTACGTGGCAATGTGGTAATTGTAGAAGAGATACTAGGTCTATGCTTGCCTCTTCGTCACAAGATGAGATGAGCCAACAGCAGTCGATTGATATGGATGCTTCTATGTCTGGAGTAGATGATGCTGACGCCGATAACGGCAAGCTCAGTTCTAACTCGAATTATATCAGGATGCATGGGAAGCTTGTACAACCATGCCCAGAGATTGGGCCCGGTTGGAGTATGGAAATCAGAACACGTGCAAGTTCAAATCAGAAAGATAAGTTTTGGTTTTCACCGGAGGGTACCATGTTTAGGTCGAAGATTGCTGTGGAACGATACTTGTATAGTATTGATGAAGAAAAGCCAGTAGCATCCGAAGTGAACAATGGGGACCTTAAGCCGGCGGCAAACTCCGAGGTAGAAGATATGAGTGTGGAGGAAACCTCTGGTGACGCCAAGAGAGATAAAGAAGAGGAAGAAGGACAGTCAACAGAAAGCGGTAGTAGTCCTGTCCACAAGAAGATGCGGATAACCGCGTCAGATGATATGGGAGCAGTGTGATTATGTGTCAACCCTTAAGTTTAATAGGGTTTGTAAAAGTAATTAAACAGCATACAAGTCAACAAACCTAGTATGTGCATGTAGTTCTCTTTTACTTTATGTATGGTCTATCTTAGACTTTGTTGAGCGATTCAGCAATGCGCTCCGCTCATGTAAACTGACATCTCGGTATCCAATACCAATGTATCTTTTGCTATTCAAACTATTCAATAGACCCCGTAGCCGTGCTCAGGTGGGGCTTCCATGTATAATATATAAGCACAACCCACAAATCTTATGTACCTCAGGGCAATGAGCGCATCTAAATGGAACATAACCGCAATCGATGCACAATTTCTCATGGCAATGATGGCAACGACCAATATACTCCGCACATCCTCTGCACTTTACTTTGCCACATGAATAACACAAGCTATCTTTTTCTTCACACCGATCACATCGCGATTTTTTGCATGTTGTACAATGCCACACATGTACACAATTCCGGCAGTAATACTTGTCACATCCTCCACAAAAGTCAATCATTCTTTTGCAACCTTCATGATCTGAACAGGCAAATGCTAAGCAATTATAACACGTACTAGATTGTATTCCGAATTGCTTCTTGCCTCTTTTCAACCTAGCACCATCAACCTCATGTCCACAACCTACAGTGACGCCGCCTAGTAGATATGATCTCCGAGTCATACTACAAGTGAGATTTGCATCGTTGATTAAATGAAGATTGTAAGTCTCCATGAACTCTTTCAAGGCCGGCTGCTTCTCCATCCTCCATCTAAGAGGCAATTGGATATGCTTTAATGAATTGCCAGTCTTATTCACAATACTGTAGAGGATTGGGAGAATGGTGTTTAGATCCATAGTCGTGTGCATCCCAATAACAGGCTTTGTATATGGCTTAGCCCTACTCAAATAAATCCTTTCCAATACTGTCGATTGTTTCAATGGTTTCAAACCATGCCCAAAGATTCCACCGCAGCCGGTTAACTTTAATGATTTGAGATTGTTCTTTGCATCAATTACAACTAACACATTCTTTAAATCATCATCCGACATTGACCATGAAAACCATGTCCCGGAATGCCACCGATTTGGTATTGCATTGTGTAAATCAATACAATCTAATGTTTCCCATTGACGCCACCAATCTTCAGTATGTGCAGACAAGATTGATGACGATATGGATCTATAATCTAATCTATTTGATAATGAAATTCGGGATATGACATCTGACTTTGATTTGGGCAGTAATGCAGCTGCAAATAGCTGAGTATAGTATACCGTGTACATGGAGTAATAATAGATTATACCAACGCGGTTATGAGTATAATGGATGCAGTTGTGACAATATCAAAGCAGCATAAACAAGCATACCATACAGACAAGATTTTTTCTCAATTACTTGACTTACCACCCTGCTCTCCTTCAAAAGGTATGTCGATATATCAGAAAGAAGACTATCATTCAAATTAAATATATTCACTTCATGATTAGTAGTAGTACTTCTCTGACGTTTGGCAGCAGCAGGGAGTTTACTCATCTTGCAAGCAAAAAAGGATTGATTGATTTAGAGGAAAACAAAATAAGTAGGCAAAACGGGAGGTTTACCCTGTAAAGCATACCCCAAGCGGCGGTCGGCTAGATTCCTTACTCTCCCCAGTCGTCTTCTACAGTATATAGTGCTAATGTAATCACCTAAGACTGCCGCCGCCGCCGCCGAAGACCACTGCTCTCAAGTAGAGGCTCTCTCAGGTTAATCTAACAACAAAAAAGCTAATTGCGTACAAACGGTGTCAAAATTAATACGAAGCGTACAGAATACTCTTTCTCAACTCATAACCCAGCTGTTTCAATCACCATTTGTAGACTAATTTAGTTTGTATCGTACCGGGAATTTGAAAGACAAATCAACTTCTTTCGATTTTGATGGCACTTTTGTTGTCATTGTCATTGTTTTGAATCTCGAAGTGCATTATAATGAAATAAAGCAGCATTGGTGATTGATTCCAGAGGTATATCAATAGTATAGTGAATAGCGCGTGGCAGCATTGCAAAGGACTGTAATAGTAAGCGCCGTCGGCTGTCAAAAGGGCAGGTACGATTTCTAACGAGAAAGCTTCAAAATTAATTTAGCAAAAGAGAAGGGCTGCACCAACTCTTTAGAGACATCTACAAATTTATCAAAACACAGAGACAGTGTTACAGAAACAGTGTTATATAGCATTGTTAAGAGGATATAAGAAAGTACAATATTACGCTGAGAGGCCCGCGTGGCAAGAAAAAAGTATAGACTGCTCGTGTAATTTCTATCGTGCACGATTTTATAGCTGAGAAGGGCTATACATCACTCTGAACATCCCATCATTGGCGTATACACGGCTCTAAGTATTTATTTGAGCAGTAGTGTTGTACCAGTCAGAACGTCTTACGGGCGCACACTCAGAGCTCGACTCAGTTTTTGCAAACAAAACTTGAACAAAAACGATATCAACAGCCATCTCTAATCTGATATCAACTAACAGCTAAATCAATATAAATAACAATGGTAAGCACACGAAGATCACGAAACGTCAGTAATGCCGACGAGGAGCCTCCTGGTGCTGACAATAATAACAATAGCTCCGAGGGTGAGGAGTCAATAATCAAAAAAGAAGATGTTGAAATGGAGGATGATGAAGAGAGTGTTAAAGATGATGATGAAATTGCAGCTGCCAATGAACAGCAGCAGCCTGCTCAAGGATCTCAGGATTCTCAGCCAAATGCTGCAGTAGAGCTGCCGAATGTTACCCCAACATTAACATCCGCCACTGCATCAAATACTAACAAAACATCAAACAATAATATAAAGACAGAAACGGGTGATAATATACCAAGTATTGATGCTGAAATGGCAGATACTAATAATAACAATAACAATGGAAATGCTGGTCAGTTGAAAACAGAGGGTGATATTGAAGCAAAGCTGCCACCCGAAACTCAAACCAAACAAGAAGAACAAACAGAAGATCAAGACAAACTAAATCCCCTCCCAAATACAAATCCACTCCTACGAGCATCATCAATCAACACTACCCTATCTGAAATGTCAATACCACTATCACCACTATTAGTAACAGCCTCAGTAGATCATGCTCTAAATAATTTAAATGCCGGACAGAGTATGGAAGACGCGTTAGTTAATGGGATGGTACATTTAGATAATAGTATGACTGTTGCTGGATTGCAGTTAAGTCCGTTGCGTAATGGTGGCGCTGGAAGTACAAATGGGAATAATGGGGATGGGGTCAATGGAGGGAGTAAGGGATTACCAACACGTGCAGCAGGAGGGGGAATTAACCCATTAAACATCGGTATCACTTCCCCACAACCACCTCGATCGTCTCAATCAAGTTTATCAAACGCTCTAAGTCCAGCAATTAGTGAATCCAACATTAGCTTACCATCATTATCAAACTTTCCATTGGAACAACGTGAGGAATTACGTCAAATGTACTTGGCGGGATTTAGGGATGCTGCCAAGAAGGTTAAGGCAAAGCAGCAGCAGCAAAAGATTAAGGAAGAAGAAAAGGAAGAAGGCAGTAGTCCCTCACTTCCCCAACAGACACAACAGCAGCAACGAGAGAAGGGAATGTCAACACGGTCTAAATCAACTTCACCATCCATGAACAAAGTAACATCGTTTGAGGAGTTACGTGAAAATTTTGCTCGGGCACAGCAAGAACAACAAGGCGAGCAATATCCGGTAACTACTAATTTGCAGCAACAGCAGCAAGGTGGAATTCAGCAAGGTGGAATTGGCGCGGCACTATTCGGAATTGATAATATGATGATGGAACAACATACGAATAGTTTGATGATGCAAGATGGTAGTGCCGCCATGATGCAACCTCCACAACAGTTTCATCCAAACAGTTACGGAAGTAACGCAAGCGGTAGTCATCACACGGGATTATCACCACCACCCTCAATACCCGAGGATGGTAACGCACTATATAATTATTTAGATTTGGATCAAAATGGATTACCCATCACTTCATCCAATTCCGGTGAACAGACAACCGAGGGAGGTGGTGCATATGTCGGTAGTTATGGTAGTCATACTAGTTCACAAGGTTTTGGCGGTGGTATATCACCGGGTAGTGCCTTGGCGGGTGGTCCGGGGAAGGTATTAACCTCACCGGCATTGGCATCATTAAAGCAGTCGGCTGATGCTGCTGCTGCCTCGAGTGGAAGTGGTGGTAAAGGAGGCAGTAGTGGCACGAAACGTACCGCAAGATCAAGTAGTAGTAAAAAGAGTACAGCTAATCCATTCCCCAAGAAGTTATTCGATATGTTGCAGAAGGAGGATGCGAGTATAGTTTCGTGGTTACCCAAGGGTGATGCATTTACTGTTCGGGATAATGATCGGTTTGTTAGTGATATATTGCCACGATACTTTAGGCATACCAAGGTGAGTGTGTATTGAAGAAGTTTTTTCTGTGATTTCCCATGTGAACGAACTCTCTAACCATTCCTTCCTCTCAACTCTTAATTTCGGCAGCTCACATCCTTCCAACGGCAATTGAACCTCTATGGATTCCGTCGTATCACCAAGGGTCCCGACTCCGGTGCATATCGACATGATATGTTCCATCGTGACAAGCCAGATTTATGTCAACAAATGAAACGTAGTAAACAGAAGAGTATGCAAAGTCCAAAGTTAACTGGAAGAGGAGGCAGGAGTAGGAGTGATTCATTGGCAAGTCAAGCATCGGAGGCATCTACTGTTGCAAGTCCTGGTAGTCATGCCGCCGGGGGTGGTGGAACAGGTATGACACCCTTGCTTACAAATTTACGAATGGGTGGAAGTCCACCAAACATATCATTGGATGGTCCCGTCATGGCCGGAAGTACCACGACGACTACGACGTATCATACAAGTTTCCGAAGTGGTCACGATAGTTCTCAACCCAGGACAGGATTGGGTGTTCTTCATACGATGCATCATCAACATCCAAAACCAACATATACACCCGAACAACAAAGATTAATGCAACAGGATGCTCAAGATCGTGAACGACAGGCCAGGGCATTGTCCGAGGCAGGAATGGCTGCCGAAAGAGCAGGATTACATCCCCCGCCTATACTTGGTAATCCAACATTTGGTGGACACGCCTCATCTCCGACGGGACGTGGTAAAAGTGCCATTCATGTATCCACAACCGAGACATGGCATGCTGATGCACAGACGGGTGGACAACCGTCGTTAACGTTGGAAGAGATGGAAACAGACTTTGCAACTTTATTTGATCCAAATGTTGAGTTGGAGAGTATGCAAACAGAAGGTAGTGGCTGGCCGCAGATGAATAGTGGAGGACATGTACAGTCAGATATGAAACCACCGGCAAGATAGTTCTTTAGTTTGTTTAATTTGTTTACCTTGTACATATATGACTTTAGCGGATGCATCGGAAAGTATCCTAGGAAATTAAAGAGTTGCGCCACACATAGGCTCTCTAGTAAATAATAAATATTAGTTTATGTATACATCTGACTGTACAGAAACAACTGGGTGGTCCGTTGTGTTTTACGCCCAAATGATGCTCAAAATCCAAACGAAGGACCGGATAGCCAGAGGTCTACATCTTCACTTCCGCAATACTCAAAACGAACTTCCTTTGGCTCATTATTTGCCGAGTAGAATCTGTAGACTTTGATACTCCGAGGGTAATAGGATCCTTCTAGCTTCGAGTTTGCTTTCACCTTTCCAATTTGGATGACTTCATTCCGGGATATACGAGCCCTTTTGTTCAACTGCTCCTCATCCTCATCAGCAATGGTTGTTTCAGTACCAACTTTTATGAAGGACAGGTAGAGAGATCTAATGACTTGCTTTGTAGAAATACTCTCAACTGACACCACTCCAAATGATTGCTTCAATTGCGGAGATATTTGCCAAGAATTGGACATTGCTGCATGAGCTCTGTCTCATCTCCATTATCATACACAGTACGTTGTACTTTGATGACACTCAATAGTTCCCGAAATACTCATATTCTCCCCTCCTCTGTGCCGTGCCCCTTCTCTATAATATGGCGAGCTTTTTCGAGGCACCCCAAAGAGGTCTGGCATCTCAATCCCATATCCTTGCATACCCCAGAATTCGGGATCTTCTGAATTATACAATTCGAGGTTAGACATTTGATTCTCTTCCATCAGAGTTGCAACTTGGTATTGTCTAATATCTATAGCATGTAGGGTTAGTGTATGTGATAATTTCAATGCTTCCTGTAACTCGAAACTGTCATCATCGATATCTCCAGTACTTTCCAAATACTCCTCATTAGCAACCCGATTTTGTTTGAAATAGAATCCATCGGTACTATCATTCCAACTCTTGTCAATAATTAGCTGATGATTATCTCCATTCCATGAACCTCTTCCCCACTGAAGAAGTGCACACGACTGATACTTGTCTTGTTCATTGTAAAGGGCATCATCACCATCACATTTACCTAGACGAGCAATAAACACCAAAGACTTCTCGTCAACACTTTCGCTATATCCACGCATATTAGGAATATAAATAATCGTATTATCTTCCTCATTTTCCAATTTTGGTAAACTCCATCTATTATGGAAGGCCAAATACAACTTCTTATATGATAACTTATCCCTCTCTGCCACGTAATTCAATACATATCCTTCTATAAAATCCTGACATATTAAACGCTCAAAAAGTACTTCATCATGCTTATTCAATAAACTATTCCATCCTTTGTTTACTTGGTGTAAAGTGAGAATTGATTGTGCAGAAAGATAACTTGCAATGTTTAGAGCGGCATCATCAAAGCCACCCAAAGCAAGAGTAGATAGATCTGGATTCGTCGGTACTGATTCTGATGCCATTGTGTATATATGAGGTGTATATTTTATTGTACGAGGACGCTTACTATGAATACTTAGATAGCAACTTAATATGCATCTCTCCACAAGAGAGTTGTATCTAAAATAAGTTTTTTACTCACGTGAAAAGATATGACTGTGTGATGTGGATTGTGGTGTGGCTGTAGGAGAAGTAATAGACTTTCCTTCTATGTATATGTACGTCTAGTATATTCACAATAACAGTTATAATATCAACTTTCAACCGAGGGCAAAATCGTTGGTCTAATGCCTCCACGTTATATTATTAGATATTGCAATGAAAACCAATACTATTTTATATTTGCTACTATCTTCTGTGGCTGCTACCTCTGCAAGTGATACCGCCAAAGAATACAATGATACAAGTATATCAGCAGAAGCATCAATTAATAATGTAGGAGATGTAGAATTGGAAGATCCGAAAACGACCGAACTTATCAATACAATCAAAGAGGCGGTGGCTGACGGTTCATTTGGTGACGGAGATATCTTTGAAAATTATGCTGCTAATAATGGATTTGGTGAGGAATTGAAACACTATGAGGTTATTAAATTTACATCGAAAGGTGCTATTGATATTAACAAGAAGCCTATGCCTGACGGAGTTCCTGAGGGATTTCCCAAGACACGCAGAGCTTACATGGCATTACGGTATTCAAAGGATGAGAAGAAAAAAGAAATTAGGTATAAAGACTTGTATGATGATCTTGTTGCAAATGAGGACGAATGGTTGGATTTTTTAGATCATCTTCAGAACTCTGAATTTGCATACGAATGTTTACGTATATCATATGAGTATGCACTTATCCAACAGAAGAAGTTAAATGGTCAAAACTGGGATTTTCCTCACTTTATTGAGCTTGCGGATATGATGAAGAAGTTGATTGATATCCAACAGAAGTACGTCGGCTCTATATCAGAAACAGGGAAAGAATTGTTTGAAGAAATTGAGTTCTTGGCAACCTATTTCATTTGGCATAACGGTTTATGGAGAGATCCCGAGAACGAGTATGGTAACCAATTTAAGAAACTACTTGCTTGTGAAGTAAAGGTGGGGTGGCGACCATTGGTAATGCAACAATGGCAAACAACTCGTAAACAGTTGAAAGCACGTGGTATCCATGCTCCATCTAACATCGATGAAGTTAATGATAAAGTCCTTTATGAGAATTTGCTGTTCGAAGTAAAGAAAAACGAGCCTTATTGGAAGAGAGAGGATTATGGTACACCTGAACTTGTCATGCTTACTTTTGCCTTGGTGCTTATATTGCTAGGCATGTATGTGCTGCACTCATTGCAGCTGCCAAAACGTAAGAGGAAGAAAGCAATGAAGCCAGTTCCAAAGAAAAGTTCTCAAGGACCTGTAATAAAGATAAAGAAGATGATCTATGTCAAGCTGTCCGTCACAAAGAGACTTAATGGAAATCAAGGGAGAAAGATTAAGGGTTTGATAAGCAAATCAGGAGTTGAGTATATTGAACTGGAAAAGAAAACAGGTCAGTCTATGGTCATGCACAAGATTGAGGCTTCTAACGGAGTGGTATATGTGCCCGTGCATATGAAAGGGAGCGAAGAAGCTGTGCAAAAGGCAGTTGTATTAATCCAAGAAGCTGTTGGTACAGAGAATATGGATGAGGAGATTGAGCTGCCTCCCACCAAACCAGTATCTACTACTACCGCGCAGACACCCAAGGAAAGAAAGACAAGTGCCAGCAAGATATCATCGTCGGATCCCCCAAAGATACCCAAGAAAAAGAAGTCTTCTACCATTTGGTCATCGGCTTGTTTAAGTTGTCAATCTTTGAAAACGATTACTATCAACACGTGTAAAAGTGCAACAAGTAGTATCAGAAACTCAATCAAGGTTTTTATGGCAATATCAGTATTGTTAATGATGCTTAAATACCAGGATAATGGAGAATGGAAGGATTTAGTGTTTCTTCCGATCTTTATTTGGTTTATATATGACGCACGAACAGCAAAATCTGTCCTCATTATATTTGGAATACTATGTTGTATGACCTGCTTGTTATGGGTATATATTTGCCAAAACCCACTTGAAAAGTGTGATATATGGGCATATAGTGGTCCGTGTGATATGGCTTCCATCGAAAGATCTATTGAATATCGCAACATTTGCCAACCATTTCAAACTTTTGCTATACGTGATTTGATTTCTTGGGCGATTATTCTGCCGCTAAACATGTTCTTTTTGAGTAGCATGATTCTACTGCTTTTGCGAGGTGTAGCATATGCACCTGCCTTCATCGCGTTTTTAAGTTTGTGCTGTGTAATCTTGTATGTTGAAAAGGAAGATCCTTGCAACGGCAGAGGGACAAGTGCAAACTGGGGCTGTCATCTCTTGGTGGTAAGCGTGGTAGTGGTAGTCGTACTCTTCTTAAGTCTACTTATCATTTTACTATGGAAAAGAGTTCGGCTATGCGAATCCGTAGTAGGTCACATTTCAGGGATATTGAGGATGCCATTTGAGATCTATCAGGCAAGAAAGATCAAGCAGACGATCTATGTTAAGTCCTCCAAATCAAAGAATCTCAGCAGTAAGAAGGGGAGAAAGAAGAATGAGATTATTAGTAAGTCTGATGTGGATGATATACAGATCGATACATCAGCGGTCGGAGATAATTACATACCTATACACATGGCAGGAAGTAGGAAGAGTGTAGGGGAAGCAATTGAATTGATTCAAAAAGCTGTTGGCACAGAGCATGTCAGTATTACTAAGCCGCCCAATACCGTGTCGATTCAAAAATCAGCGTCGTCTACGGTTAATGACTCTGAACCTCAGCCGACTCAAGAGGAGTCGTCAAATGCCCCAGAGTCTCCAGTAAACCACAAGACAAACAACGATAGTGGCAACAATCTGGCTAAAGAAGCATCTACTACCAAATCGCCACTTACCACTGAAGCGCAAGAGGAAGAAGATGTTCCATCTGAAATCGGTATAGATACATCTCAACAAGGAATGACCACCCGTGACACAATCACCGAGGCATCCACCTCAAGTTTCAACGATAGAAGTAACATATCCAAGGCATATTCGAACTTTACATTGAATGAGAATGATCCCTTGCTAATCTTCTTAAGGTCGCAAGCGTCATGTATTAAGGGTAGTGTGGACGAATTCTATACTTGGCTTGTCAAGTCCGAGGACATTGACTCGATGTTGGCCTTGAAGGAGGCCGTGAATGAGGATGATTATCTGAATGATATGAAGGTCGGCGATGGAGGAGGGTCTGGAATTAAGGGATTCAAGCGTAAGGCGTTCCTTCGTGCTATATCGGATTACTTTAATGACGAATCAGATACCAAGTCATCCGAAGTAGATGAGAGAAAGAGCAAGGCAGCAAATACCAATAACATCAATGAGCCTCCCGAGGAGCTTGTATGTCCCATCAGTCTTAATCTCATGACAAATGACCCAGTTGTGGCAGCGGACGGTATCACATATGAACGAGCATCTATCGAAGACTGGATTCAAAAGAGTGAGGCGAAGATTAATAAAGCTGAGGAGAACTTAAAGCACAACCCTCATTCCGAGGCTGATAAAAGGATTGTGAATAATGGTATTTGTTCACCAGTGTATGGAAGTAAGATGGAGAGTCTAGCATTGATGCCTAACACGAGCCTCAGAACGTGGCCCGGACATACAAAGAGTAGGAATGCCGAGATACATATTAGTACATATGATTAAGAGAAGCGAGCAAGAGATATAATTCAATAATTCAACATTTATCTTATGAAATTTTTGGGGGTAACCCAAAAGATGAGCTCAAGTTGATGCGCAAGAAGATCAATACAGTGGACACTATGGCTAGTTCAAGGAGTTTATAGAGAAGTAATAGATTCATGAGAAGGTAAAAGTGGCACTGTGGCAGAGGTCAAAGATATCTAAAGTGGAAAGGTATAGTGGATAATGGAATAAAGCATATGTACATCATATATGGGGTTGACTCATACCTAGTCTTTAGATCGTTAGTCATTCAACAATACAAGTCCTCCATCTTATTTTAAAAGTCATCTCGATCCCGAACAAGTAGCATGGGCACAGGTTTATCTTTTGGCCATTCATCTAGAAGCTCATGGATATGTTCTAGTGATGCATTTTCAACATCTATAGATCCAATTGCAAGTAGAGAATCACCCTTATGCACCTCTGATGAAGACGACTTGTCTGCTATGTTCGTTACATATACTCCTCTTTGATCACCTTTTCTTGGACCAAACGATATATTCAGCGGTAGATTAAGCTCAACTGCAACGACTTTAGTAAAACAATTCATCCAATTGACATTCTCCATCATGAACTTCTCTATCAGTCTTCCATCGTGTTATATGTGACATTAACGAGAATGGCATACTAACAGGAGGTAGCTCCGGCGGTGGATCGGCATCACAACTTGGGTTAAGATACGGCCCAACCAATGCTTCGGAAGCACTTATTCGATCCTTGGGACAGTAACTCATCATATTGGACAGTAGTCGTAATGCCTGTATACCCTGTCTAGATGATCCAAAGAGAGAGTTCCATCCATATGGTAAAGTGTTGTGCAAGACTGCATACTCCTCCCAAGCAATTAGGTTGTGTCCAAAGTTTCGTATATCGATTCTCCAATTGAAGAGTTCATCCTCATCATCGAGCCCAGTGACAGCTGCGGTATCTCCATCCCCATTTTCACCATCCTCAGACAAGACTGTTCGTATCCACGTAACAGCAGCACTATACAAATCAAATGCATATGGATATTCCTCATTAACAAACTCTTCCGGTGGACAATATAAGATACTTCTAACACCTTTGTTTTCTCCTTTATATCCAACCTTTTGTTGATTATACCATGATGAAGAATCCATACAACATGCACTACCAAAGTCAATTAATCGTAATGTTTGTGTTGTTGAGTCTACTAATATGTTAGCTGGTTTAATATCCCTGTGTACGATAGCATTGGAATGACAATAGGCTATTCCTTCGAGTATTTGACGGAGAAGTTCAGCTGCTAGTTTGTTATGTAGCTGTTCTTTCTTTTCACTTTCCGACATCGTTGTTGAGCTTTTGTTATCGTCGGTAAAATTATTAGTATCACCTATCAAATCTAAATCATGAGCAAGTTGTACCCATCCATTATCCATTTCAATATAATCTTCTAATGTGTATGTACCAGACTCCTCCCAGAGAAGATAAGTTGTTCCATTCACTACATATTCTCCAAGATATGGAGCCACGTGTTGATTGCAAATTTGTTGCATAGTACTATCAGCATCATTCGTAAGAGGACATAACTTTGAATTAACATATGCTTCAATTTCCAAATAGAAATCAGCCTTCTCTTGAGCTTCTTTATCATTTGGATTAACAGCTCGAGCACATTTTGCAATTAATGATTTGTTTAATGTTTTATCGTATGCATAGTATACGCCACCAAAGGTACCATTTCCTATTGGTTCTAAGATTGATATGTTAGATGTTGTTGGAGATAGTACACGCTGTTGTTTTGTGGAGGTTGATGTAAGTAATGTTGTTGTTGATGTCAAGGAAGAAGATGAGGAGGAAGAGTGATGTATCTTTGGAGGGAGGATGACGATGAATGCTTCAGTGTATCGCCATGGCCACTTATTGCAGCAACTGCAGACGAATAGCAATGATATATAGATTAGAATGCAGCCTCTTGGTATCATTATGCTACTCTTTCGCAAATATTATAGCTGCCGCTCAATCTCCCTATTGAATAATAATCAAAGTAGAGGACGACCGGCGTATCGCCAAATATCTGTTTTTTCTTTACTTAGTTACTATTACACACTTTGCCCTGGCAATCTTCTATTGCCTTGCAATCACAACCTCGATGTTATCATTATCATCATCCTCTAGTAGTAGTGAAAGTAGTGACAGTGATGTCGGTGGTAATAGTCTCAACGCAAGTCAATGGAATAAACTGCGTGCTCAACAACCAATTCAACCTAATCGAATAACAAATAATTTTGATATTGATATTGACTTGGTAAAGGGTAGGAGATACAGTCGTCCTACTCTCCTAGAACAAGACAACAATAAACATTGCAATGATAAATCGGAATTGGAAACTGCAGTACTAGTTGATGCCCTGTCAAGACACTTTTTATATGCAAATCATACCAATAATGAAATACAATCAATAGTATGCAATTCATTATTTGTAAAGTGTACCTATAAGAATCATGAGGTGATATATTCGAAAGGTGATGATGCTAACTATATGTTCATTTTGTATTCAGGAGAGATACTGCAAGAAGATAATGACAAGCGTAGTAGTAGTGAAATGTCTACAACAGCCAAGTATACATTTCTTGGAGAGTTATCTGTACTAACTGGTCAAACTTATCAAGAGACGGTGAAAGTTATATCAAATAGTTGTACCTTATTTCGTTTGGATGGTACTTCACTCCATAGATCATTACGACGAGTACCAAAGATTACTACACAAGAATGTATATCATTATTGCAACAATCGATACCGAATGAAATGAAAATGTACTTTACCGAATATGATATTGAAAAACTTTCAAAACACTTAACAATACATACATTTGATAAAGGAGATGTTTTAGTAAAGAAGAATGATCAATTAGATTCTCTTGTGATTATTACAAAGGGTTTAGTACGAGCAAACAATGTTACATTTGGTGATCACACATATGATGATCAGCTATTCGGACCAGATGAGGATAATTTGTCATTTGGTTGGCAGTCTATACTTTCGTCTTCATCTGCAGCAGCTGCAAATAATAGTTTTAAGGGAGAGTTGGTAGCACAAACCGATGGTGTAGCCTTGACACTATCAAGAACAGACCTTGTCAATATAATATCAATCCATCACAAGGATAGCTCATCTGTACTTGAGCACATGGCAGAAAGACGACTAGCCAGATTAGAATTAGAGCAATTGCCAGTATTTCAAGATTCGGAGCTTGATAATTCACAAATCAATCAGTTGGTAGATAAGTTACATCGATTTGAGTATAGTTCTGAAGAAATATTCTTCAGAGCAGGTGAGAAAGTAACAGCGGCATTATACTTTGTTAGAGAGGGCACTGTTACACTTGAGATGAACAAAGGCCAAGACTGCAGAGTGGTAGAAAGTGGCGGATACTTTGGTGAAGGGAATATGCTACGTGATCAAAATAGAGATGGGATGAATCACTTTGTCATTCGATCACCTATGACAGCAATCGCTCGTGGACCTAGAGTTAGAATTGATGTGTTGTACCTTGAAGAGATACGCTCGGTTGTAAACACTTCCCGTCTTGGCCTTGGGAAGAGTCATATTATCGAGGAGGATTTCACACAGATACAATTGGATGATATTCAACGGCACTCTTTGCTAGGATCAGGAGCCTTTGGTCAAGTTTGGCTAGCAAGTATGCCGGTAGTACAAAAGCATATCACAGCCCAAGAGGAGAAGAAATCAAATAACGATGGCACACAACGAACTCGAACTGTTGCATTAAAGATTCAAAGTAAGTATCAAGTTGTTGAATCAGGAGAGGCCCATCGAGTTGTGGCAGAGCGCAACATCCTGGCATCATTAAAGTCTCCATTTTTACTTCATTTATACAATTCATTTCAAGACGAGAGCTTGTTGTACATGATAACATCAGTTGTACTTGGTGGAGAACTTGAATCTTTGATACCTGATGAAGGCATGTGTGAAACTACAGCCAAGTTCTATGCAGCTGGGGTATTAGAAGGATTGGCAGCTATGCACAAGCATCATCTTGTCCATCGTGATATCAAACCTACGAATGTGCTCATCAATGAAAAGGGCTATCCAGTGTTGATTGATATGGGATTTGGTAAGTGCTAATACCTTGCAATACAAACTGTGCTATGATTGATACTCATCTCAACCAATCTACTTAGCAAAATACATTCCCGATAAGTCATATACTTTCATCGGATCTCCGATATTCACCGCACCTGAGATAATCAGGGCCCAAGGTCACAATAGAGTAGCAGACTACTGGTCTTGGGGTATTCTGATATATAGACTTGTCACGGGAAAGTATCCCTTTTATCAAACCAACCTTAGTGAGATGGAGCTTTACAAACGGATTTGTAATGCATCGATAGAATTGGACGGCAAGATGTCTATGGAGTTCCGTCTACTTGCTGCCATGATAATCTACCCTGATCCTAAACACCGGTTAGGTTCTAAGAGGAATGGCTGGAGAGACATCTTTGATCATGGCTGGTTTACAAGTGACGGTTCGTTCAACTTTCACAAGCTTCGAATGCAAAAGATGACAGCTCCTTGGGTACCTGAGCTGCATGATCCTTTAGATGCTTCTTCTTTTCATAGTGATCAGTCAGAAGTAGAAGACTTGTTGCTTCAATCGTTCCCTAACGTGTCTGATAAGTCACAGAAGATATTTGCTTCCTTTGGTCATCAAATCAAGTAGCAGTTGCTAGAGAGATTTGTGCAACATATGATATGTTCATATTCATATCTTATGTTCATTATCGGTATATCTGCAACTGGGATCATGACAAACTCAACTTAAAGAGAAATATACTAAATAACAATGATACGAAGATTAGAATGTAGCTTCTTGGTATCATCTTCTGTCATTCAATCGTCTACCCTAGCTTGGATGGATAGACTGGTGTATCGCCAAATCTCAGCTCACTTTAGCATCTCTTACCACCATCACCAATTGCCACTACTAATAGGAGCTTCTATATCCATAGGCATCCACCATAACCACATTATACACATACTTGCACTACCATTAACTACTACTACTGATATATATCATGTCTCAGGGATATCCATTAACCAAGCTCTTTGCCTCAACTGAGAAGAAAGAATCACCTTTGTGCAAGGGTCAAAAAGAGAATATGGGTATGTTTGCTACTTCACCTGTCAAACAATTGGGAGAATATAGTATATTACCTACTAATCCACAGATTATGAAAATGATGGATAAGGCTGGGTGAGTGTTTTAAGTGGTGTATACTTTTTAGGTGCATATGTTTTTATGTGCATATCTTATGTTCATAAACATAACGTATCGGTTCATCTAAATTACTTATTGTAATTCTCCATATATAACAAGGTATTTCAACTCTGCAATGATGCCCAATTGGAAAGATCTTTTACCATCTATCTTACGTACCGACGTTGACGAAGACGATGAGAATGAAGATACTAACAAGGAAGATGTTGACTTTACCGAGCAATTGAGATCGTTCAAAGAAGGATTTGATATTTACATCAAGGAAGAGAAAGCAAAGGCGAATGTTAGTCAGAGCATGAGTTTAGAACGGGCTAAAGCTGGTGGTCGTGGTATAGACTTTGCAGTTAAGGTACTTCGTGAAATTGAGGAAGGTGATGAGCTGTGTAAGTTTAGATGGTGTATGGAAGAATTATTCTGTTTCTTATACCTCCCCCTTTACTTTCCTTTCATCTTACCTTCTCCTTTATACTTTTCTCTCATATTATGATAGTACGTGATTATGGAAAGGAATGGTTAGCTATCAAGTATTTCGATCTAAAGTTGAATGCTTTGCATTATATCGAAAAAAGTCAGGAAGAAGAGAACGATGGAAAGCTAATCTTATCGATTGATACCAAACTATTGAACTCTTCAGTATGGGAATTCAAGAAGAAAGTAATCGATGATGATGAGGATACAAATTATGAGTTGGGACAATACCTTTCTATGCGTGAGGGTAAAGAGATGATTGTAGTTTCTCTAGAAGAACTCAATTCCCTTACCAATATAATCGGAATGTGTGCTATTCAGTATCTTCTTGATACTCACGATATGGAGGAGGATGATGGTGGTAACTTTAGTGATACTTGGAAGCACAATCTTGACCATCTCCGTAGTCATTTTCCTCGCGAGATCGTGAATCCTTCATCTTACTCCTCGTACGAGGCTACGAAAAAGAAGAAGTCAAAGAAACGAAAGGCAAAGGCCTCCGAGGGCAAAGTGCTGAAGTTGAAACACGGAGAGTTTGATGTGTTTAAAATGAAAGACTAGGGATGACCTGACTTGGAGAGACAGGGGAATTTGATTGTTGAGAGGTATGCTACAGGTGATTTGGATCTACAATAGCAAGAAGGGTATAATCAAATAACATTACATTTAGTATATCACACTACTGGAGACTACTGGTACTGTAGGATGTTAAGCAGAACTATGAATTATGAACACCATATTTAGTTGTTAAGTTACAATATAATCTGCCTCCCCATTGGCTCTGGTTGTTGTTTCTCATGGAGCCAGCCCGAGGTTGCCCATCTTTCTCTTTTTAATGAAGGCAATACCTCATGAGGAAGAGTGACACTATCAAATGCTACCAAAGTACCACCAAACGGTGCTACATCCTTACTTTGTTCGCCCTTATCTGCAGCAAGGTACTCGGTCATTTTACTCTTTGGTTGTTCAAGATAATGAAATCTACTTCCCAGTTCATGATCTTTAATTATGATATTTTGCATAAAGAAGTCTGATGAAAGGAAGAGGTACGGATCAGAGTCAAACTCCTTTGTAAGATATACCTTCCGTTGACCGTCATCTGAATCGATATAGAGTGCACACTTGCCACTGATACCTCCTCGTCTACCATCCAAGAAGACGGGTCTCTCCTTTGGATCATTTGATGTTGGTCTTAACCATCCTAGTTGTAAATCACCATCACGAGAACCAACTGGTTGAGAACTAGGTGTTGTTCTTGCATAAGTTCTTAACGCGCCGCCATCATTCTCACCCCAGTCTTCTTCATTGAGATATATCAACCAACTTATACTTCTTCGAGTTGGACGACTCCATCCTGCTCGTCCTTTTACTTCTTCATGGTGCTCATCAACATGTCGAGCTAATGAAGCACCCGCTCCAAAGCGAGTATACGAAATCTCATTATTATCACCACCATACTCAGCTGGCACAGCATTCAAGCCTGGTCTATCCAATCCTGTCGCCAAATCAGACCGTAATGCTGCAATTAACGTCTCTAACTCCTTTCTAGCATCCACATCGCCTAACGTATTAGAAACAAATGGTCCCGACTTATGCTTCGATGGTATATACGCCGGTAAAACTGCTCTATCCTTTGATACATCAAATTTCGATTTATCTTTTGCCTTTTGCTTTCCATATCCTGCTAATGCATCGACAATAAACTGTCCATCGGAATATAAATTTGATGCATCGGACCGTAATCTTGATACCTTGGATGGTGATATGAAATTGGGTATTATTGCAATACCTCCCTGGTTTATTGTTGTTATGGCCGAATCTGGTAATATTGATAATGCCAATGTGTTATGATTGCAATAGCATGTAAAAGTTATGATAAGAAAGGAAAGTTTGAGTACAAAACACATTATATTTGAGTATTGAGAATCTCTAGAGGTAGAACCGGTATGCTTAACCAACCATTAGGTATGAAAGAGCATAGACAAAGCACTAAGTTGAAGAATAAGATATTTGTGCAAATTCGCTCTCAAGACCACCACCAATTGAAGAATTAAAGGAAAACAAAATCCTTACTTGTTCTTATCAAATGACGATAAAGTTATCCGTCTATTGTTTATATATACGGTGCTGTTTGGAGTTCTGTGATGGTTGCTATGAGATCATCTTGACTTTTACATTACGATATTGGTTTAGGATATACGTACCGATTTAATATTGAATGAAGTTAATCTCTATCGCATAGATTGAGAGGTGAATCGGATTATACAGAAACATCAGTCTGGTATTGCAATAATCATTCTCGGATACTGACAATATAAAGTCTAAATCAGTTTTTAACATTCTTTCGATTTATTAGTTATCAGAGCGTCAGGCGTTGTACTTACACCTTGCTTGGTAATGCCTAGATAGAACTAGAGTTAGTATTGTGCCGTTATTAAATGAAAACAGAGATCTGAATATCAATTGCAATAGAGTACTATACCATGTCATCATTGCAGCAACCTAAACAAAAGCGTCCGAGATATGAATCTAATGTCAGTGCACATAATAATAATTGCAATACATCAAACACTAACATCAACCTACTCTCGTTGCCAGAGGAAGCCCTCAACAATATATTGTCATATAGTTTACCACGAAATGAATGTCAGGTTTGGCAATGGATTGGTATACTTAGTCAAACTTGCACATCTTTGTGTCGATTTGCTCAAACATATGCACCAACTCGGATAGTATTGACGGACTTTAGATATTATTCTCGTTTAAACAGCGGCAGTCTTAGATTTGTCGATGTTCGGGTAGAATTCCTTCGATCTCTTTGTAATAACAGTTCGAAACGTCAACATTTGAAAGAGTTTCATGTGGATCCTCAATCTGTTTTTCGAAATCCAGTGGAAGAACGGTTTGATACAAGACCTTGCAGTACTATCAGAGCCTTACTCCGCACTCTTATCACTACACCGTCATCTTTCCCAGAGCTTGAATGGTTAGATATTGAATTACAATCTGATAATGTTTACGATTATGATTTGGTTGATGCAGAGTCTATTCAGCTTATACCGGATGCATTACCAGCTCTTCATAAGCTATGTCTTGGTCAATGTTTCATACATATGGGAGAGATTAGTCCCCACCAGTTGAGGCAGTTCTGCACTAATTTGCAGACGCCTTTGACTTTTCACTATGTGGTCCCACGTGGATGAATGATGCTCATGTTGAGGCAATCATGCCTATTATTGGGGAGAACCTAGTTCGTCTTGAACTTGTTGACTGTAGTATAGTTTGGGGCGAAAATGGTGTGATAGAGCAAGAAAAGCTTTCTGACAATACTCTCGTTCATATTGCTCGGTATTGCAAACAATTAGAATCATTCTCAATAATCAACTCGAACATTACTTCTGGTGGTCTTGAGATGGTACTGAGTGCAAATACGGGCATTACAACTTTGGACCTCTCATCGAATGAACATCTTGAGCCAAGGACTATAGATATTATATCCCGTTACTTACCACGGTTAGAGGTGCTACGGAATTACTGGTCGAAAGAAGATGACTGGATAAGTGATGATGGATTCATTGCCCTTGTAGATGCCCAAGAGAAGGAGTCTGGTGGTTCGGGTATCTTTCTCAATCTCATTGGATTGTTAGACCTTTATGATGATCAACCTACTCAACTCACTATTAGAGGGGTGAAGTATGCCATTAAGAAGGGACTACGGGAAATAGAAATAGCTGGAGGGGAGCTTCACAACTCAATCAAGGACTTGGAATCTGATGTGCAGCTTTACCAGGCACATTATCCTTACTATATTGATGGTTCACGATATGAACGAAACCCAGTGATACTGGATATAACCCCTCTGACCCGACAGGCGTATTAACATCATGTTATCATGGTGTCAGAGCGAGTCATTTATAGTTTGTTGCAGTAACTAGTAGTATGGTATTAGACAGATAGGATACCGCAAAACAATCACTTCTTTACTTTATTATTATCTGTTTAGTTAATAGCCCCCCTAAAATTGTCCAGTCCACCATCACTTGCAACTACATATCGCAAGATATCAATGTCTTCTTCTCTCCGCTAATCTTTATTCCCCATTCATAGACGAGTCAGCTAACAACTCCATATCGAAAACTAATCTCGTCTAATGTACCATACAGATCTTAAGATATTACGATCCTTTGGTCTACTCACTTCTCCCCCCCATTCAGCGTTTAGATGCTGAAATCAATTGAGATAAAATCTCCTTGGCATACTTGAGTCTCCTCGAGACATCACTATGCTGCTTATTTGCAATCTCTGCAATACTGTGTACAAATCTATTCTTCTCCTTATCGACAAAGGTAATAAGGTTTCCCTCCGATGAGATAAGGACCTCGGTCTGATCATGGAATAAGACTTGGATAGTACCATTACTTAGACGGAAGAGCATGGCATGCTTTGTCTTGATCCACTTCTTCATGAATACAATTGGTGTAGTACTAGTATCCACTTCATCATCCTTTCCAGCACCCTCGGATGGAGACACGGCAGAGAGAGGCTGAACTTCCCCAGCATCCTCGGCACGTTTCTGTTGTTCCAAGAGGTAACTACGAAAGTGCTGTAACAACGTCACCTTCTTCTTGAGCGTATCCTCGGGATAGTCATTCACAGTATAGGTTGATACTGGTTCCTTCACTCCACCTCCGTCGGCACTAGCCTTTCTTCGTTCAACGTACACAAAGTTATCCCCCTCGGCCGCATGAACAGCCTTCGTTGAGTCATTAAAGTAAACACCCGAACTTCCATCATTAAGTAAGAACCCCAATCCATACTTGCTCGTATAGTCAACATACCGTGTGACCCACTTGTTAGCACCCCACACTTCGCCACCCTTCAATGGACATTCAACCTTGGGACCGCCATTCTGTATCCGTTCATAGTTGATTAAGCATTCCTCTAAACGGCTGTGCATCAAGACAAGTTCATGGTTACCATCTGAATTGGATGGATCAGAAGGTGAAGACTGCTGGGCAGGAGTGCCATTGGCAGTTTCTTGAGGTGATAAGAGAAGCTTATCATCAGGGGTAGCGGACGATGATGTTGGAGGTACTGCTGCCTCGGTTGTAGACGAAGGAGGCGGCATATCCCGAACCTCATCATCTCCAAGACCACAGGATGCCATTTGACTTGTCAACTTGTTCACTGGTGTGGTGGTTGTTGCCACAGCAGGCTTGGATTCGGCAGCCTTCTTAGACACGGCAGGCTTATCATTTACATCATCCGAGAAGATGTTAAATCCTCCAGTCTTCTTGATGTTGGTTGATGGCTTGGCACTCTTGGTCGAAGTCTTGTTGGACTTGGCAGTCGGCACATCAAGAGCACTCGTTGGCTTGATGGCATTAAGTTCACCAAACTCATCCGTTGACCAGATGGGTGCACTGGTCGTACAGGATGATGGTAATGAGCTTGGGATCTGATGCTGGGTGAAGAAGGCATGCTGACGTACTTCTTGTACGGATGGCCTGTGTTGGTTGAGTTGAGAAGGAATGAACATATGATGTGAGCAAACTTACAGTCGGAGGCAAACAAATCAAACATCACCACAATCAATCACAACTCACCTATCCTTGGGATTAGTCTGTAACATACTACTAATCAAACTCCGTCCATCTTCACTAACCTTACCATTCGGGAACGAATATTCATTATTCAATATCCGTCGATATGTACTCTTAACATCCTTACTTTCATAAGGAGGTTTACCCACCATCATGGTAAAACAAATAACACCCATACTCCAAATATCCACCTCGAATGAATGTCCACGTTTTTCCTTATCACCTTGAATAACTTCTGGTGCGATGTAGTTGGGTGTACCACAGATTGTTTTACGTTTCTCTTCAGTTGAATCAACACGACAAGCTAATCCAAAGTCACCAACCTTGATATTCATTTGACGACTTAAGAACAAGTTACCAAGTTTTAAATCACGATGGATGACATTACAATCATGCATAAAACTGACAGAATCAATCATTTGGATCATTAATAGACGTGTCTCTTCCTCAGTTAGGAATTTACGTCGCTTAATCATTTCATTCATGGATTGATTATGACACAATTCTAGTAGGATGTAGCAGTTGGTTTTGTCTTCGAAGAAGTGTTTATATTCACATATGTTGGCGTGTTTCATTGATCGATGGATTTTGATTTCAGTTTGTAACTGTATGTTTGTGTTGAGGTGGGGTAGAGAGGAGGATGTGTGAGATTACCGAACAAACAAAATAACACACACGCAAACATCAACAACACAACCAGACAACACAAACAACAACATACCTTCTGCCTAGCCCGACTTTTCACTAAATTAGCCTTGGGTACAATCTTAACTGCATATTCCTTGTTTGTATCCAAACTAGTTACCTTATACACCTTCGCGAAACCACCTTTACCTAATAACTTTCCTCTTAAATATTTATGTACGGTATATCCATCACCGGAGGGACGTTTACGATGTTCTACTATTGTTATTGGTTCTGATGAATTTGATGAACTTGATGGTTTGGAGGTGGATGATGATTTAGTGGATGGAATGTTGGTACGATTTTGTTTAGTTGATACTCCCAATGGTTGTTGTTTGGTTGACTTCATGGCAAGGCCTGCACCGTGATCGGCAGTGTCAGCCGTGTTAGATGAACTGCCAGTACTAATTGCACGACGTAATGTATCACTTGATAAACTACTAAAACCTTTATCGTTAACGTTTGTCGCTGAGGATGTTGTTGATGATGCCGTGGAACCTGACCGTTGTAATAATAAACGTGAATCTTTTTTAGTTGGTAGGATGCTGCTGCTTGAGCTGGACTTGCCGTTATTGATGTTATTGTTATCCACGTTGACTTGACGTGAGCTTAATGCCCTGCGTGTTGTTCGGCTGCTCATGTTAAAATCGTTGGTTTGTTATTAATTAATTATACTACTACACTAAACTTAACAAATAGACAAATAAGGATTAACACAAGATGTGTGCATAAGGTTGTGTTTGATTGTTAATTATAGTTGATGTCTACTCTCTCATCCTTCTCAACTGATCAACACCTTGCAACTAGAATTTTATGCTGTCGAAACCATCACGCATCATCACGCTTTCAACTGATAAACAGCTTGGCGAAGAGATTGCCGTTTTTTTGGTGTTTGGTTGTTGGAGGCAGCAGAAAGGATACCATTTTCAAAAAAGAAACGGTGTGACCTGAGTGCTGAGAGAGAAGTATTTGGAAGAAAGGGCTTGAGAACTCTGGTATCTACTTTCGTTTTATTGCTTAAAAACTGTATCGACTCCCACCATTTTTTCTCCCCCTCGCGCCGTCTCAATGATACTTGTAAGTTATTGATGGGGGCATACTTCGAAGACAACTCTCCTATTGCCGCGGTAGGCTTCTTAATCATCGTAATCATCTTTCTTTGCTGCGGTATTGCAGCTCTGCTTGATTCATTTTGTGGTATTGACCTTCGACCAAGAGTATCTTCAGAGAATCAGGGAAGTTATATTATAATTACCTGTATTGGTGGGTGGGTGATGTTTGTTACTGGGGGGCTAATACAACAATTCATCATTGATAAAGAGAAGGTTAGGTGACATTAATTAACAAGTTAATATACAACATGCTCGGTGAATCACCAACAAAGAGAAGTAGGAGGCCGCCTCATACCAACAATCATCTAAAACTTACCAAACTTGCAGTCTTTCTACATACTATCTCACAAGCTGGATGGAATCGTTTTGCATCACCAATACTCCTCTCATCGGGCTTTACACCTATACAGATTGGTAAGATCAAATTAGCATCACAAATTGCAAAGATTATATCCCAACCAATATGGGGAATATTAAGCGATGTGTATGATGATCCACTGGGTGTTATTACAGTATCAACTTTTCTTGGTGCCATCACGCTCACAAGAGTTAGAATAGCAATTGATGCAAAGAACTTTACACAATTAACAACATGGCGGATAATAAGATCAGCAACCACAGCAGCATCACCTGCATTAGATGCATTAGTGTTACGTTTAGTTGAGAATACATCAGAAGGATATGGACGACAACGTCTATGGGGAAGTGTAGCATGGGGATTATCATCATTATGTGCCGGTACTATAATTGATCGATATGGTGAAGGATCAATCTTTACATATACATATTTGACAAGTGGTTTACTTCTAGTATTCTTTGTAATGTTGGGTAGGATAATACCAAGGAAGGGTAGAGTATCGCAATCTCCTCAAAAGAAAGAAACACAAGATTCAAGTGATGGGATAAGAAGAAGAAGTCGGATATGTACAACAATCAGAGAGGCATCAAATACACCCCTCTATATCCCAATTTACATCATATTAGTACACAATTTTACATATGGAATTATAATGATTCTATTTGACAGTATATTAATGTTACAACTCGAACGAGACTTTGGGATATCAAGATCTGTACAAGGTGTATTCACAGCAGTGTCTATATTGAGCACATTGCCGGTTTATCACTACTCCAATGAAATTAAAGAGAGAATAGGGCATATCGGAATGATTGAATTGTCTATTGTTATCTCGGCAATACGTCTTTGCTTGACAAAGGTCGCTTGTAGTGAGATAATCTCTGATGGTTCAAGAGCTAACTGGTTGTTACTGTTGCAACTTCTACATGGATTTCATTTTGCTGCCAATTGGACAGCCTCTGTTGAACTATTGGATACACTAGCAAGTCGTCAAC
>Ga0214478_100214_pt1 | contig 33721 bp, 21 predicted proteins | sample M1_20Mar14CPVII9_2_FD_178001 | JGI IMG/M metagenome (GOLD analysis project Ga0214478, IMG submission 178001) | Marine eukaryotic communities from Monterey Bay, California, United States - M1_20Mar14CPVII9sort6BwellD7 | ecosystem: Environmental > Aquatic > Marine > Unclassified | place: USA... | reverse complement strand
ATTCTTAACAATGGCAGCATCGATATTGATCTCGCCCATGTCATTGACAAGAACGGCGACCTTTAGACCATGATAGTTTGTAAGTATGTGTGATAACAATGTAGTCTTGCCACTGCCGAGGAAGCCCGATAGTACAGTTACTGGAAGCTTCTTGTCTGGATTGTTGTTGTTGTCTTTGATGATCGAGGAAAGATAACCATCATCTTTCGAAGAAGAAGGCTTGTGTTCGTCTGGTGGTATGATTGTCGTTTCTTCTGACTTGACTGGTGGTATCTGAACAATATCATTCACACCAGAAACAGCTATAAACTCTTGACCAAACACTCCACCCCATTTGGATGGTAATACACCCACCGTAGCAGCCTCACAAAGTATATACGATATACTTTTCAATGCAGCCACTGATCGTTCACACTCGTCTTTCAATACCTTGAGAGCGTTTGGAAATGTATACCAATCATATGGTGATTCATCATCTTCCATATCTTGATCTTCTAATGCTCCTATGTGTTGATAAATAGAGGTTTTGAAATGAGAGAAGAAATTGAGATATGATAGTGTGCAAAAGATATGAACATATTCAAAACACGTACCAGGTGGAGGTGATTCAGTTGCATACAACATTACCAAAGTAACTTGTATCAATCGATCATTTGGTGCATATACTGTAACAGATGGTATATTATCCACAACACGAGCTTCTGTAGCATCAACTCCTGTATATTCAACAACAGCACGTACAGCCGCGTCATGAATAGATTCAGTACTAGAATTTGGCAGAACAGATGGTATTCTCATACCATTCCACTTCTTTTTCAGTGACCGTACCAATAAACATCTATTACCCCTAAGAACTAATGCACCGACATGTTTTTCACATGTATTCCAATTAATAGTGGATAGATCAAGTTTATTATCATCCTTCTTCTCCTTTGGTTGAATAACTATTAATAAGTCTGATGTAATATCCTCGGCAAGTTGTTCATACTGCTTGGAGTGCTTATTCATTTCAATTCTAACCTTTGATAAGTATAATGATTTACCCATTTCATTAAAGTATTCTTCGTTGTATGTATCTGTAGTTGTTGATACTGATGTGCTGAATAAGGAAGAGAAGTTAATGTTTGGTAACACTTGAGTCATTCCTTCTGGTAATACACTTCGAATGATACCCTCACGCTTATTACACGATTTCTCATCCTTGAATATTAAATTAAGATTCAATGGTGTACTTTGTGATGTATTCATACCAACTAAATGATTGTTAATAAATCCAGCCGATATTTCTGGATGTAAAAACCATATGTTTGATGTAAGTGTATCATCAACCTGCACTAACTTTAGTAATATTGTACATAATTCACCTTCCGCCATTAACGTAGCATTACTTAATTCCAACCGCTGTAATAATCGTAATATTGTACGTCCAAATCCTTTAACCAACTCTTTCTCTTCTATTTCTTTGGATATCATATCTTGTAAATGTTTATGTTTATCTTTGTCAGTAGTATCGGCAGCAAACATATCGGCAACATCAACTACTATCAAATCATTAAATTGTTTATTATTCTCATGTAATAATAATTGTTGTGCTTGACCTGCATATTTATACATTGCATGACGCTTACCATTATCATTATTTCTGACGGATGTAGTTGTGCTTGTGAGTAGTACTAAACAATCAAGACCGGGCCGCTGTTTATATGGACCATATCCGCCTGTAAAGGCATAAATCCCAGGCACATGCCAAGCAGACTTATCTTCCTTTGCCTTCCTTGACATGATATATTATCCTCCCCTTTATGAGCAATGCTTTTGGCGGATGGTGTGGAATATTATGAGATTAGGATATGAAGATACCTTTAGCTATATAAATTGTGCTTTTACCTCCATTATCAGGAACGACCATACCACAGTGACAGCACCGCTTCCCGTCTGCTCAGCGAAGTTAAGCACTGTCGGGCCAGGCTAGTACTACGGTGGGGGACCACGTTGGAATCCTTGGTGTTGTTCTTTTGCTTTTGTTGATATCAAATGACTTAGTTCTATCTCGCTACTTATCTTTTGCAAAAGGATATCAACTCTTTTTCAATCTATTTAGTTGCAATGAGACTCTACCAAATACTGCTGATATGATATAGATATGTCGGCTGTAACAACAACTTCCTGAACTCTAAAATAGCAAGGGGAGGGGTAGAACTTTTTAGGATACCAAAGATTCTACACAAACTTTTGACCTCTTTTGACCTCTATCTTGATCTGATATGAACATAATACTCTGAAAGTATAGGATGTACCTCTAATATACCTTTTCTACCACAACATCCAGTTGATAACATACAGGAACAATCATTCAGTATATCTATCGGAAAATACCGAGGATACCCTCTCCCTCCCATTGATTCCCGCAACGGTAAAAATGCTAGTTGCTTGCTGATAATCTTTGAGCTCACCTACTGCTTGATATTGCAATTGACGAACACCCCTTGGAATTGGTTTATCTTTCTAGTGATAATATGGCTGAAAATAGTACCACCACCGCGGGAGAGGAGGAGGAGAAGGTTGCAGTGATAAGTGATTCCGAGGGAGAAGATAGTATTGATGAGACTTTGGACGGTTCACCTCGCATAACTTTACCACCCGAGGTTTGGGCTAATGTTATCGAATGTGAGTATGTTTAATATCCAATTATATATCTTACGTATTTATTAACACTAATGCCATCTCCGTCGTCTCTTTGTATAGACCTTCCCTACGATTCGCTCATATCATGTGCATCAACTTCACGTGCTGTTTTATATGCATTACCATTAGTTACAACACTACATATTGAAAATGCATCACATCTTCGTAAAGGGATTGTATCAAACCATCTCCATGATGTACGCAGCGTATCAATATACAATCTTTTCAGCTTACCAATTACTGGGGACATTGAATTAAATGAAGATATTGCAACAAAATCAATTCAATTTATTATTGCAAGTAAGTTCCCTCATTTGGAAAGTGTTGCCTTTTGGGGAAAGAGCGAAGATAGACTGCATTCGTTAAATATGTCTTTCACATCAATTCACAATAATCAGAGGGGATGTATTTATAGCGTATTGGAATCATTATCGGAGGCATTTCACTGCGGATCATTACCACATAATTTACAAATTAATGGATTGAGATGTCCTAGGAAAACTGGTAATACAAACTGCACGGCGTGCAAAAGAATATGTGGTAGATTTGCCCTTGAACGTATTGGAGATATTGATTTATGCCTCCCATTTGCAACAAGCAACGATATAATCATCTCTCGTCAAGGAGGAAAGGATTATCTACATTCTGAAACGAGATTATTACAACTTCTTGGCAAGGGTCGTATGAAATCTTTTCGTAATGACTTTTGCATAATTGAATATGAATCTAAGGTACAAGGTGAACTAAAAAGATTCGTTGAATCAACTCAGTTTGATGTGACTAAGCTGAATCAACAAGATGTTGTGGTTAAGGCAATTAAGAAACAATACCCCAAAAATATTTCTATATATCTTAACGAAGAGTCATTTGATCATTTGAAGACAACAATTGGACTTCCTATAAGTGATGAACTTCTTGATCCTATGGCTGTAAGGGTGGAGAATCTAGAACGTATGGTCTATCATATAATGGAGGAAACGAGCTTATTAGAGGAAAGTATGAATCAAATGAGTAGTCTGCTCCAGCAACAAGATCCTCCAATTCAAAGAGCATTCGAGTCAGGGGTATTATTACCAAAGCTCATAGAATTCTTATCAAGAGATAACGATAGCGACCTTCAATTAACAGCCATGAACATATTGGACGTTGCAGCGGAGGAAAGAGAATATGTTGAAGATATTGTCAAATTGGGAGCTGTTCCATCCTACGTTCACTTGCTGGGCTCTCCAGATAGTCAAATTCCTATATCTGCTGCCTGGGCTGTGGGAAATATATCAAATAAAACTCCTCACTATACAGATTTGGTCTTACAAGCTGGGGCAATGCAGTCCCTGCTAAAGTTACTCGACGATCATCAGACAAGTGAAGTGAAGTCAGTAAGGTATTATACATGGGCTTTGTTTAAAATCTGTTCGAGTACACCCCGGCCCGATTTTAACATTACAAAATGCTCACTGCCTGTATTAAATGGATTGCTCCATCATTCAGATGAGAGAGTGTTAATAAATGCTTGTTGGGCAGTGAGGGACCTGCTTCATGATTCTGATAAGGTCGATACTTATGCCGTCCAAGCTTTAATTGATGCATTTGATAATACTGGTAGTATACCTCGACTTGTAGAGCTGATGGAATATCCTACCACAAATGAAAATTTAGGGCCTGCAATGAGAACAGTAATACAGCTAGCTGCAATGAAAGTATTGATAAACATTGCTGGAGGAAATGATTCCCATACACAGATTATCATCGACAATAATGTGCTACCATCTCTACTGAATCTCCTATCAAGTACAAGCGCACATATTCTGCATGATGCATGTTCGATCATTTCAAACATAACAGCTGGCACAGTGGAACAGATTCAATCTGTAATTGATAGTGGTGTACTCCCTAAGATGATTTCAATGTTGAGTGATGTGTCTTTACTGCAACAAATAGTTTCTGATGACGTACCTAGATCTTGTGAGTTTTTTATGAGAAACATACATAGGGAAGCAGCTTGGGTAATTGCAAATGTTGCCCAGAAGGGAAGTGAAAAGCAAGTCAAGTATCTGGTGAACCAGGGTTGTATTCCTCTATTGCTTGATTTATCAAAGTACGTTTTGCTCAGGCCTGAGAGTACCAAGAGAATATTCGATGTTGACATCGAGATCCAGAAGGCTCTACAGTTGTTAGAGGCTCACAACAATAGGGAAGAGTGAAGGGGATTAGGAATGTTGATGGACATGGTAACTGAAGAGTATACCGGATGTTATTATCTAAGTTTAGTTAGATTTTTGACTATCATCAACCTGGTTAAGTATCTATTTTTTTAATCTCAACATCTTCAAGAACTGATCGGCCTCATCCATCTTTACATATTCTGATGAAGGAGAAGCAGATATACTCTCCTGGCCTTCTTCCGCAGATTCTAGTTGTTTCTGTTTCTTCTGTTCATGCTGCTTAATCAGCTGTTGTCTCTTCTCCTCTGCTTGTTTCCTTTCCCATCTTCTCTTTGCATTATAAAAAGCACCAATGAATAGACATGCAGCTGAAAAGATTGCAAATTCTCTAACAAATATTGATACTAATACGGAAGTACAAACGGTCATTACTTCTGCAATGGTTATCAACTGTTTGAAAGAACATTAGAATTAGATTAGATTGGCATAGACATATGATAAGCACATTCAAAGTATGCATTTCTTACCTGAGTTAAACATCCTTCTCCCATAAGCCGAATTAGCATCTTTAAGAAGTGAATGGATAACGCAAGAATGATTCCAAACATTACAAGTATCACTCGTAAGAATGTCAAAGTACCGTTTGTTATAGATTCGGTAGATGTGGTTAGACCTCTCCTCATACGCCCATCAGTATTGTTGCTGCTATCATCACCGGCAGCAAACGATCCAAATGCAGAGAATGTTCCAAGAGTGCTCTGTGTTGTTAATCAGTTGTCAGTTTCAGTTAAAGATGTATAAGATATGAGATGTTCATATTATGTCAAGTATAATACGATGATAAGAACATATCATATTATGTTCATCATCACTACATACTTACCAACACCGGAACTATAAACGCTTCAACCGTATCCATTATTTGATCAATAAACGGAACACACTTCCCCACCAATTCAAGTATTGTCGATATACCCCAGAATACTAGCGATGGCCAGCTAGACATTAGTTTGTTCATCGTTTCATCAAGGTTAAGATACTCGGGACTAATTCTTCCTGCCATTCCAATGAGGAACATTGTTAGGAAGGGGGATATACCACTATTACCACTGAGGGTGAATGAGAATGCCGTGTTGGCTATTAACTTTGCAACATCACTCATTATCTGATATTGTATACTATCAAAAGTATCTTATCAATTTTTATGAAAGTATCTTTGTCGATTTTTCTAATACTTCGTCAAAACCAATTCTATCAACGCCGTTGATCTTCTTCCAATATTACAGAGGCAGTATATAGGGCTGTTTGGCGTAGCATTAGAGTTGTCAAGCGTCGTCAAGAGTGCCTTGCACTGGCCATATCGTACCAAGTAAACATTGCCATTGCAAATGCGTTGAAAAGAGAAAAAATGACATTCGGTATCCTCCCTGCCCTCCGGTGGCTCCGCAAGCTACACCACCTTAGTCGGACCTCCACTCACTACGAACTTTCCACAAGGCGAACTTAGTCTTAATCTACTGACACGTATCTTCACAGGGTGGCAGTTAAGGGGACTTTACTAGTAAGGCCACACCTTCACTTGCCTCCAATGGCCGACTGTCTGTATCGGCAGTCAGGCCAAGGAGGGGGTCGGGTGGGCGGGTTAAATGAACTATTCTATATCCTAGAAGGATCCATATATGCTTATCAACTCGACGACGTCCATAAAAATGAGCAATTTGCAATTATTTAGAATTGCAAAGTCTGGCCGTCGTTCCTAAGCGCTTCAAGTCTCCGTTTGTTGCGGCCCGACTTCAGTGGCTCCGCAAGCTACACCACCTTAGTCGGACCTCCACTCACTACGAACTTTCCACAAGGCGAACTTAGTCTTAATCTACTGACACGTATCTTCACAGGGTGGCAGTTAAGGGGACTTTACTAGTAAGGCCACACCTTCACTTGCCTCCAATGGCCGACTGTCTGTATCGGCAGTCAGGCCATGTCCGCCATACGCCATAGGAGAAAAAGAATGGGTGGGAAAGAATGTGCCGAATGGTAGGTTCTTGGGTGGGAGAACTCGCCATATCAATAGATATTGGCAAAGTAAAATGATCTCGTGTCTGTGTCTGTATGGAGAATCAATACAGGCCAACGAGAGATCAAAAGTTTATAAGGCATCTGAGATGCCTTGAGAGTACTCGCTGGAGGATGGTAATACATACAATCATCCAGCGAGGGTGTCAATGAAGGGGGAGGAATGTCGAAAACCCGTAGGAAAAAGGACATTCTACCTCTCCACTGACGTTGGATGGTTCTGGCAAAGACGGATCCCTGGCAACCAGCTGACTCAGATGGGTGCCAACGCTGTCTCCACGGCGGGATGTTACACACTCCACAGTGGGCCGTACTTTGCACTCATCTGAACTATTGCGTAGCAAGGAAGCTATCTGCTTCACAACAGGAGATGGGCTGTTAACAGGAGGCGGCGAATCCGACACACTGCATAACAGACTTGATGGGTTAACAGGAGGCGGCGAATCCGACACACTGCATAACAGACTTGATGGGTTAACAGGAGGCGGCGAATCCGACACACTGCATAACAGACTTGATGGGTTAGGAGGCGGCGAATCCGACACACTGCATAACAGACTTGATGGGTTAACAGGAGGCGGCGAATCCGACACACTGCATAACAGACTTGATGGGTTAACAGGAGGCGGCGAATCCGACACACTGCATAACCGACTTGATGGGCCCTCAATGGCTGGCAAATTACAAGACAGACCATTCAAGGCAAGATTTCTGCCCTCAACAGACGGCAAATTACAAGACGCACTGTCCAAGGCGCCCTCAACAGACGGCAAATTACAAGACGCACTGTCCAAGGCAGTTGGTGAAGGTTGAAGCAAAGCAACGGATCCCTGACGACCAGCTTATTCAAGATGATAGTCATCGCTGTCTCCACTGCTGGGTGTTACACACGCCTCAGCGGGCCGTACTTTGCTTCGTCTTGATGTGTCCAAGGCATACGCCCTCAACAATCAAGGTTGGCACCCTCAACGTCGGGCAAATACAAGACCAACGTCCAAGGTAGATAATACTAATGTGTACCAATAACTGATGTAACTGATTCACGAAGTATGTAGATGTGTTCAAGGCATAAGCCCTCAACAAAAGATGTGTCCAAGGCATACTGCCCTCAACAACAAGGTTAGCACCCTCAACGTCAGGCAAATACAAGACCAACGTCCAAGGTAGATAATTCTAATGTGTACCAATAACTAATGTAACTGATTCACGAAGTGTATGAGTGTCCAAGGCATACGCCCTCAACAAATGGTGCCTCCCTCAACAGCAGGATTTTACAAGACTACTGTCGAAGGAGATTTTGTTGTTGTTGTGAAGATAATCACTCCACTACAACGGTTGGCCCCTCAAAATCAGGCTAATGCAAGGCTGATGTCCAAGGTAGATAATACTAAGTGCACCAATAACTAATCTTAACTGATTCACGAAGTATATATAAATTGGTTGCCCCCACAACAGGCTTATCATACTGCTCTGGAGAATTTTGGTGATTATGTGTATTGTGGTACTAGGCACAGTGAGTTGATTGCAATACATGATCAATGATCCTCCCATCATCAGACTATTATAGGCCGTGTAAGAAGATATCACATTGATTGCTGTAGTGCTATTCAATGCAGAAGGGCTTGTGTAAGTACAACTAATACAAATGATGTGATTTTTATGATGAGGTGGTAGCTGTCTACCACCTCGAAGGCGCAGGCGTCGTAAGATGCGATGTGTAACACACAGCGCTATGAAGTGCTGAGCCGCTGTTAAATGAACTATTCTATATCCTAGAAGGATCCATATATGCTTATCAACTCGACGACGTCCATAAAAATGAGCAATTTGCAATTATTTAGAATTGCAAAGTCTGGCCGTCGTTCCTAAGCGCTTCAAGTCTCCGTTTGTTGCGGCCCGACTTCAGTGGCTTCACCACAACTCATGAGATGGCTATATGATTGATGGCAACTTGTAGCCAGGACGAACCTACTCCTTTAGTATATCGATTGGTGGCGAATTGTTAGTCGATCTCTATTGCTTAATACGATGACAAGAAATTCAACAAAATAATATATGCAAGGGTGATATAACACACAACATTAGAAGAAAGATTAGAAAGAAGAACGTATGTCTATTAGTGATATGAAGATGAATAATAATGTAGGGCAAGATGAAGTACAATCTATATCCTTGCCTTCACAACTATATTACAGATCTGCATTGGGCACACCGGCAGCATGGTCGGGAAGTAGTTCACGAGGTGTATACTTGATGGATGATGATACTAATTTGAATGGAAGTAGTTCATTGATACAAAACATTGTTGTTGATAAACGTATGCTCCGATTACCTACATCACTTCGAGATATTGTTATTCAGAATTTACTATCAACTGATGATAGAACTCCAAATCATCGCCATCGGCGTGGGCAAAACAGTAGACAAAAGCGACCTCCATTAAAATCAAATATACAATTATTATCACACCCTCGCATCGTGGGTTCAGCACAATCAACAACAGGATCATCAACATTCTTCTCATCAAATAATAGAGCAAATAATGGTATAGCATGTATGGATATAGATGATGGTAATGATGATACAATAACAGGCTCGCCATCACGATATCTTTTGGTTGGAAGTAGCGGTGGTGATTGTACTATAGCATTGTATGATTTAAGTTACTTTGGTAGTGATGGGTATTTATATCAACAACAACAATCTACATACAATAATATCACATCACAATCAAGTACCAGTGGTAGTAGTTTGTCATCAGTGACACATCGACCAATTGCAAAGTCAATAAAACATCAAAGTAATACTACATCCATTGAAGAAGATGCCAGTGCTGTACCATCGGGACATAAACATCCATTATTGGGATGTAAATGGTACCCCGGAGACGTCAAACAAATGTTTGTTTCAGCATCAATTAGCGGAGAGATATTAATATGGGATGTTAGTAACTTTGTTCCAGTATTTGCAACATATGCACATATTTATACTGGTATATCGAGGGGAAATAAGATTGATAATGATGACAACGATGGAGGGAAGACAGTAGCACCATTGCAATGTATGGATATACCCAAAACTCCTGAAAGTTGTCCGAATGGTAATGCATTGCTGGCATTAGGACTGGGTAGTTCAGGAAGAGGAGTTATACAATTATGTGATGCCTTTCGTGGTGGTAGTGCTACACATGAATTAGTTGGTCATAACGGTGGTGTTAATTCAGTACTTTGGGATCCATATCATCCATTTAGATTAGCAAGTGGTGGTGATGATTGTACGATACGACTATGGGATATAAGAAAAGCTGGATCGGCTGCATGTTTGGGTATACTTAATCGAGAGAATGAAATGTTTTCAGGTGGCGGTGATGTTAGCAGTGTTAATGATGACGATGACTACTCGACAGCAATACGTAAGAAACAAAGAGCCAGTCTTTCTACAGTGAATAATATACGAACAGCTTCTGGAATTGAATCACATGGCACTCCTGTAACTGCTTTGGCATTTGCTCCTGGTGGGGATAATTTAGTGAGCACAGGCTTGGATGGGAAGATTCAACATTGGGATTTAAGACCAGACTCTTGCTTCGTCTCATCTATTGACGCAATTACTACTGGCAAGAGTAGAGCTGATCCGTCGGTGGCAACTGGTGGACGACTCTATCCGACATCCTTTACTGACGGTAGTAGTAAGTCAAATCATAAGGCATCATCCAAACGGCATCGATATTTCCCCCACCACAACAAACCATCACTTGCAATCATACAAAATGGATCAAGATCTACCACAACACTTCTCTCAACTTCAACATCAAATAATAATGTATCGAGAGGTCAAATTACTGGTTACTCTTTGTTTGGAAGACGAGGAAAAGAACCAGGATGTTGTGATTTCACATTAAATGGACACTTGAGCGATGTTACATGTCTATTGCCCATTACTAGTACATGGGACAGTTTATCTGTCAACTCTAGAAGTATAAATACAAATCATACAGTTAGTTTTCTAACGGGTGGCCTAGATGGTATGGTATTATCTTGGGGTAGTAGTCGTAGACGTCAATATACTGTCTCTTCTGCCGACTCAACACATGGTAACGATATTTCATTCAACAACATGTCATATGATTCATCATCAGCTCATCGTGCTGAGCAACCATCGGAAGACTTGGATAATTGGTGAGACGTAACACGCAGAATAGGGATTAATGTACTTTTGATTGTCTCCGTAGCCAAGCCCTCAGCTGGAACATAATTGAGAGACAGGTATATGATGTCAGATGATCATGTGCACGGCAGAAAACAACAAACAAAACTACTTGCCAATTGAAGGAACTCATCAACATCACCAGTTGTCATGAAGTCGTTATAGATGTGCACAGGCATTCCACCACCTTTAGAGTATGAAGCAACTATTGAACCAGCTTCAATCACGGACATTGGAGTGAATCTCACTACAAGTGCCAACATGGATAATAGACATTCTTTACCGGCAACTGTGGCTTTGTCAGAATCTTTGCACCAAGACTGAAGATGTTCTCTACGAATTTGTCTAATCTGGATACCCAAACACCACGACTTGTGATCTGGCCAGTGACTCCGAGCACACTCAATATCACAAAACGACGTGTATTTACAGCCTCCACACAACGGTAACAGCTTCCGATCTGTCACTTCCTCACAATTACTACACTTTCCATTCCTTTGTTTGGCACGAGCGTTTGAATACTTTGTCTTCAAACAGCGGCAAGGAGTTCTTTTGATAAAGTAACGCAATGCATCATACTCATTTCCATCTACAATAAGAAGATGGTAGAGATTGATCTGTTAGTGGAGACAAAACCACACCATACTCACTCATGTCAGTGCTTACCTGATAAGTCTCGGAGTTTGTTTCGGCTGGCTTGGGTTTTAAGTACGGCTTCATCATCAAACGAATGTTGACAATATAAATCTGCTATTGCCACCACCACCGCCATGTCAACAGTTAGACCTTTGACGATATTTTAAGAGTAAGTTTGTACCGAGGTTAACAAACATTGGGAGAAGCTTTTCTTGGTTAGTCTTGTCGTCATATATCAGGCTGTACTTGGTACTTGCTTTCAAGCGTTCTGTTACCTTCCTAAGACAATCGACAAAAGTAAAGTCTTCTTTATCCTTGATTGAGTCATATACAACACGCAGTTCTACTTCAAATCGTTCGATGAACTTGAAACATATGTCATCCTTGCTAATAATACCACATCCATGGCGACAGACACTATCATGGTGTAAGATGAGATTGCAATTGTTGGAATTTGTCTTACTGGCCTTTCTTGCCTTGCCCTTTGCCTTTTTGCGTGACGGCATGTTGAACCAATGAGGTACCGATAGATGTTGTATTACTGATTGTTATAAATTGGATGAATGATAACGATTCGGCGAAGAAGGCCACGACTTTTTCAATATTAATGTTGGGGAGGAGAGAGGCAGTGTCCAAAATCTTGCTCAACTCGTTACAAATCAATATCTTATAATGAATAAAGAGATTAATATACACATTTTAAATAAGTCGAGCATCATGTAAATCGACCATGACATGAGAGAAAAAAATGAACACAAGATGTGCACTTTTTTAGATTTGCAACTAAAATGATCGCTTTGAGACTTCTTTACGAGTCGAGCAGTCTTCTAAATACTCAATGAACTCACCTCTAATTGCATATAACTGATAGATGGCTGTGTCTTTGATATTCAATAAATCGTAAAGCAGATAGAAGATTAAGCGTCTCTCTTTTTTTTTGGCACGATATTTATCTTTTTCTCTTCCTATAAATTTTTAAGGAGTTTTCTTATCACGAAAACTCTCATAGTACATAAAATACCAATATATTCATATGTCTATTATATTACGATATCTCCACCGCTACATATAAACAATAAGCAACATATATAGATATGGACGAGCTACTTTCTTTATTTAATGCCGATGATAATGATACCTCTCACCAAGAAACTCAACCTGCAACACAAACTAGAAAAACTAAATATCAAGGTGCACCATCTTATACAAACAATTATAATAATGACTTTGGTTCATCCTTTGCTTCTGCATTTGCAACACAATCAAATACTAATAGACCTACGAATGAAGAAAATATACTCAATAAATCTAGAGTAGTGAAACAACATCAGTCATATACAACAACAACAAAGTCTACCACAATCACACAAAAGCATAAAAGTAACAACACAACAACATGTTCTGATCCATATACCAACTTTGTAATAACAGATAGACGTACATCACGGGCTAATATGGTTAATGCATTCTCAACATTAACATACAAATCATGTTCAGTATTAGCTGCATCTTCTCGTGCGGAATGGAATACATTCATGATTGATGGGGGCGGTAGTAGCAATGGTGGTGGCAATGGTCCTTCGGGCAAAACAAAATTGGCAACATGTGGTATATTAACACAAGATGTATCAAGTAAATTATCATCAAAGACTGGTAGAGCATTTGCTAAGTTATCATTGGGTGACTTATCTTCCTCGTCATCATCTACATCATTTAACAATACAATTACTAGAGGGAGTAATAATATTAGTCCATCCATTACAGTATTCTTATTCGGAGATGCAATTAATATATTAAAGTCCAATATGAAATATATGAAGGCTGGGTATGCCATTGCTATATTGCAACCAAATCTAATGCCAAATAACAACAATAATAGTGGGGGAAGTGGAACTTCGATTACATTGAGTATCAATAATCCTGCTCAATTATTAGCAATTGGTAGAGCTCAAGATTGTAGTAAATGCATGGGCACGCATCGAGTTAGAACACAATCTGAGTATGGTGGGGTGAAATGGGAAGATGTGCGATGTACTACATTAGTTGATACTAGACTTGGAGGGTACTGTGATAAACACAAACGACAGGGATTGGGTGGGAAAAGCAACAGTAGTAATAACAAAGACAACTCAATGACATTTATGCAGAAACAACGTGCACAAAACAACCAACAACAAGGCATGTCTCAAATGAGAGGTAGTAACAATAGAGGAGGTGATGTATGGGTTGGACAACGTGGAGGGCATACGAATGCATCATCGTTTAACAATCTTGGTCATCAAGGTGGAAGATCAACAACGTCTTTTCTGTCGGAGGCATTATCACAATCTGGTATACTTGGGCTTGGGCAGCAATCTACACAGCAATCAATATCGTCGTTAGGTGGTTCTAAGCAAAAAATATTGAAGCGTGCTCCTCTTCACATGAAGAAATCCCAACCAATATCATCTACAACTGGTAACAAGCTTGCTCCTGTAGCAGCAAGTACGACTAGTAGTGGCTCAACAATAAAGAATCCATACAACAAATCTAGTCAACAAGCATCTCAAACTAAGCCATCAAATCAGAGAAAGCGAAAGGAAGTTGATGACATTCTAGGAGAAGCTCTAGGTAAAACAAGATCAATAGATAAACCAAATCATCGTCCAGAAACGATGATGAAAAAGAAGAAGACATCCTTACTCTCATCTTCTACTACGAAACGCCCGTTGAAGGTGTTTACAACCGAAGGATATGATGGTTCCGTTCATGTTCCCAAACCAAACAAATTGTTATTCCAACGTGGTGCATCAACATCGGCAGCTTCGTCAATGATTACTCCTTCACCTGATAATAATCGTACATTGTCTTCTGCTTTGATATTGGATAAGCAACGAAACTTGGCCGAGTTGTTAAAGAGTAAGCAGGGTAGTATATCAACAACACCTGCTACCAATATGAAAAGAGGCTTTCCAATTAACAAGGATACTCTGGCTAGATCAAAACAAAAGATCGTATCTACCACTTCTGGAGGTATCAAGGTGGTAAAACGGTCAACCAACTCCTTCCAATCAAAGACTAACAACAGGTATAATGACTTTGCATCAGCTTTCGGAAGTACAGGTAGCGGCGGTAGCTTATCTACTGAAGCTGATATAATGAATGCAAAGAGTCGTTTCTCATCAGTAACGGATGCACAAGAGTATGCCCGGGCACGTGCTCAGGTACAGGAACTTGAGGCTCGTGAGGCAACTAAGGAAGGTTATAATAATAAGAAGAAGAAGAAGGACAAGGCAAGCGATGTGGCAATTAAAACAATTGGCTGGGTATGCCGGACATGTAGGAAGACTACACCATTCAAACCTGTTGCATGTATAAAGTCACGGCATGACGTACGTCAAAAACGTGAGATAAAGGGACAAGAAACATTAAGTAAAAGGAAGGATCGATTGGATAGACATGGGAAAGATGATAAGGAGGGCGGTCTTACACTTGGGAGTGGAGTAGAATGGACGAGACTAGAATGGAGTCGAGGTGGTTTGTGATGAAAGGGATAAGCAAATTTCAAGTAATGTCAACTCTAATCACATTAGTTACAATGGCTATTTCAAATGAACCATTGCTGCCGACTACTTCTCAAAACATTGCTCTTGTGCTTTATCACATCTTCATACCCCTCTGCTTGCTTATTACCATCTAATGGCTGTTCACAATTCATGGACACTTGTAAAGTTGGAGGTTATCAACACATAGGAATACCTCTCCTAAATCTTTCTCATCATATACTGACACTTATCAAACCAAAGATCTAACTCTCATCCTCACTATTCTCGGCATCAGCATACGAGATGCTTGCAATGTTCGTCACCCTGCTACTACTCCTACTAGGTTTGACTGGGGTGGGCTCCTTCCTGACATAGCGCCGCTTCTCTTGATCCCAATGCCAACGGGGTCTCTTATTCGCCTTCCGAAATCCGTTTGGTACGAAATCCTCGTCTTCGTCGGCAACTTTTCTCTTTTTAACCATATCTTGCTTCTTCTTCAACTTACCCGTTTTGGTTAGGGAAGCCTTACCTGGTCCTCGGGAAAACAGCAAATGGAAGTCTGGCCATTGACTGATCAGTTCATATAGATTACTCAGACGATTGATGGTATTCCTCTTCTTCACACTCTTGACAATCCCCTCGCCGTAACCGTGGCATCCAATCTCTTGCTGCACCAGTTCAAGTGCCCTAGGCATCAATTCCAAAGGTACATTATCGAACATACGATTGTTGATCAATTCCTTGTTCTGTTTCTTGGCAAGGTTAACCTTGTATCGAATCTTCTCTCCCTCGTTCTCCAGAGCATTGATTTTACCGAGTTCTTCCTCAAAAGTACCTCCATAGTTGCTTCCAGCGATTACGATACTGCACGTGTGATTTGAGTTCACAATTGAATCAAGGCTTGTCATATCACAGAGAGCTTTGATCATGACCTTTCTTCCCGTCTGAACTTTGAGACTATTATTCTGAATGTCTAGAGTTCGGAGGGTTGTGTTATTCTGTAATGCGTCGGTGAAGCCGGGAACACTTTTGTCCGAGATACGATTATTACGAAGATACAAATGTTGAAGAGTTGTATTCGTCTTGAGAGATTGCATCAACACTACTGCTGATTTGGCAGGCATGAAATTATTACTCAAATCTAATCCAATCAGTGATGGGTTACTAGCGAGGTACTTTGCAACCAGTTTGAGAGAAGGCATCCGACGGATATCGTTGCCGCTGAGGTCAACATATACTAATGATTCACTTGATTTCATGCCAGACATAACTGTGGAGAGTACACGGCCCTTGGCGTTTCCAAGATGATTCGATCCAAGAGATAATTGTTCCAATGTTGAGTTCCTCTCGAACATCTCCTTCAACAACTTGGACTTGGCCTTACTACTATCTCCTTCCCCGATGCCGATACTATCCATACCCAACTCAGTTGTTTCGTTCTTCTTCTGTAGAAAGTTTGTAACCATTTCCAGACCCTCCTCATCAAAAACATTGTCGTCGATGATAAGGATATTGGTACTCTTTCCTCCATCAAGTAACAGTTTCAAACCTTCATTATTCTCCCCTAGACCGGTTGATGCAAGATTAACATAAGCCAGTTCGGGATGATCTTTCATAGCTTTGGATAATTTCTTTGCACCTGAACTTTTATTACGTTTATCATCGATACCAAACAATTCATTTTTGGATAGATTCAGGATCTCTAACGACTTATTCTTCTTCACAAACTGGGGGAACCAGAAGTTAGTAATTCCAAACAATGGTCACAAGCATGTCCAAGAAGAGGTAGGCAGGGTAAGTATAAGGGGGTATTGTGTCCATTATTGTTCACATTAACTTCTGCTTACCTTTGATATCATATCCACGTCAACACCGGCCTTTAAATTAACATCAACTAGTTCCAAACTAGTAATTGTGGTAATATTGGCAGTAATGATGGGCATGATACTAGACGAGAAGAACGGAGATGGGGGTAGCATAATGTTTTTGATGGTGAATCCTTCAACACCATCTTCATAACTATTCAAATCTTCAACAAATGCCTCTGTTATGTATGTGCACGGAAGTGTGTGTATGTTAGTTAAAATATAATACACACAATACATTCATAACATACCAATGTCACTTACCCCAATTCTCCAAGAGATCATCGTGAAATGGTGTTCGGTAGTATTCTTTAACCCGTTCATCCTTATTCGACCATTCCTTATACAACTTCCCAGTAAGAATCATATTATTACCTTCACATTTTGCCGCTTTGACTAATGAACGTTGGAGACTAACCACGGCCCTCCGTACATCGTGGACGCTGTCAATTCGTTTATCCTTCCATGATCGAATGTAACTTCTACTCCACCAAGACACCGTTTGTTCGGGGAAAATAGTAATACCATGATCGGTACAGAACTGTAAATCGATCTTACTATTCCAATGATTGTAACGTTTCAATTGTAGATTACCAACCATTTCAGGTGGAGGTGGTGGTCGTTGTTGACGATTATGGTTTAAACTTGGGACAGTGGACATGATTGATATTGATACTATTCATTAATCGTAGGAGGAGAGGAGAAGTGTCAGATATTATAGGATAATAAACACCACAATATTAATAATATATAACATAATCCACAAATCAATCTGTAACGCCCCTGTAAATCTTTAAACCCCACTTAACAATACCCTCCATCTACTTCATATTCACGTTATTCCACAATATTGCAAAATGCTTTGCAATCTATCCCTCTCATAATATTATAACATCAATGTTAATCTATAAACCTCACCCAACAATAAAACCGTACATCAATCACCGGCAAATAAATACATCACGCCCTCATATATAAATTTCATTTGACACATTGACAACGCCAAACAACCCCAAACAATATTACTCTCAGCAAAAAATATCGTTACAACCCAACAAAATTCATACATCATTATTCATTCAGGCCGAACAAAGCATACACCGAAACAACAAAAGCATACAAATGAATAAATACCAGCTGCCGCCACCGTCAGCATGCTACTTACCAAGGAGGAGAGCAGAAACAACAAGCACCTACTGGCAACTAAGCAAGCAGAAAATGAGAGGAGGTTAGCTCGCTTTTCATTCCTGTTTAGCAGTTGCTTGTCTTGCATACATAGTTCTTCTCCTTCTCCTCAGTAAGTAATAGTATACCGACGGTGGTGGCTGGGTTTATTCATATACTATTATTTGGTGTATTCTTTTGTCAGCAGGATTGAATGATAACTAATGTTGAATTTTGTTGGTTGTAATAATTTATTGTAACGATATTTATTTGCCATAAGAACCAAGTTGCTCTTGATGTTTTGGCATTGCCAATTTAACAGAAATTTGTATATGAGATTGCGGCTTATTGATATTTGTGGAAGTATACCGGTGAATGTGAGAGACAGATGGAAGGGTGTCATAATTGAAATATAGATAAAGGGATGTGTAAAGAGGAGATGATGGGGATTGTGTAACATATTTGTACTGGATTGAGTATATTGGATCGGTGGCGTATATTATCACCTATGATATCTTACACTTTCTCCCCTGCTACAATTAAAGAATACAAAGCAATTATGTCGTATCACCGTCACCATCAACAACAAAATGTAATGATCGGTAGTTTACAATTGAAACGTACCAATCACTGGGATGATAAGATTAATGAGGATACTGTACCGATCGAGGCATCACTATGTTTCCTCAACAGCAGGGAAATTATTGGGATAGAAGTTACATTCGATCATGGAAGGATAAACGGCCGCGTCTTTATGATGTCAAGACTGCCATGGTTGCTCTCCAACGTTCATTGTTTAAAGCGGCAAAATGTGAAGGTAATACTATGCTCCTTACCGGGGAGTTGTTCAAGAAATGGTGGAATAAGAAGGATAAACAGGTTAAAGAATACTACCGAACACCATTCCACGATGATATTTTAGAGAATTGGGGTAAGAGATGATTCCTGTTACATTAAAAGCTTTATTTGCATTATTATATTCCTCTGATACATACATTTTCATGCACTACAGAGGCATTTGTTGAAGAGTTGAAGAGTTTTGATGGTGGTATTGAAAGTTTCAATATCACCAGAGTTATGCTGCCCGACTCTCCCTTCTTCTCGTCAAGTATCATGCCTATTATTACTGCCAATATTACCACCATTACTAGTTTGGAGCTGGTTAATTGTGATTTAAAGGCTGGTGGTGTTAATCTTGTGTCAACATTCGTTAAAAAGAACAAGTTATTGGAGGTACTGAACTTATCCCAAAATGAACTGTTTGGTAGCGATGAATCTAATTCGGCGGCAAAGAAACTGTCCAAGGCCATGAAGAATCATCCCGAACTTTCTTTCGTCAGCCTCGCATCAACTGGTCTCGGAGGGAATAACGACGGTCTGAAACTCATACTAGACGGAAGCAAGGTTACAAAAGCCTCATCATAGATGGTAATGTATTTGACAACGAGGGTCTGGAAATAGTTACAAAGTTTCTACGAAACAAGAATTCAACAGTAGAATTGGGTATGGATGGTGTTGGTATTGGGAAAGGGGAAAGTAGTAAGGCCAAGTCCAAGTTGTTGAAAGAATGCTTGGAAAAGAATACAACATTGGAACAATTATCCCTTAGCTCGAATATGCTTGGATCTGCCAAGGGCCGTGTACTGTCCACAGTATTATCCGGCATTAAGGCTAGTACATCATTAGCATACGTTGATCTCAGTGGAAATGATATCAGGGCAATACCAAGTATCAAACTGGTTACAAAGTACCTGGCTAGGAACCCTGCTCTGATTGGATTAGACTTGAGCAATAACGGCATCCCTGCCAAGTCCGCTTCGGTGTTAATTGCAACCCTCAAGAAGAATACGAATCTCAAGCAATTGTATCTGATGAATAACAACATCACCGATCAGAGTATACCTGCCTTTACCGATGCATTACAGAACAACAACACCCTCCGAACCCTAGACTTGATGGGCAACAACTTTTCTTCCCGTCGTCTTGATACCACTAAGAACAATTTTGTGGGAAGAAAGGTCATGATCAAAGCTCTCTGTGATATGACAAGCCTTGATTCAATTGTGAACTCAAATCACACGTGCAGTATCGTAATCGCTGGAAGCAACTATGGAGGTACTTTTGAGGAAGAACTCGGTAAAATCAATGCTCTGGAGAACGAGGGAGAGAAGATTCGATACAAAGTAGTCCTTGCCTTGTGTGTGTTGAACAAAGACCTCTACGATCCGCGCATGTTTGAAGATGTGCCTTTAGAACTGATGCCTAGGGCACTTGAACTGGTGCAGCAAGAGATTGGATGCCACGGTTACGGCGAGGGGATTGTCAAGAGTGTGAAGAAGAGGAATACCATCAACCGTCTTAGTAATCTATATGAACTGATCAGTCAATGGCCAGACTTCCATTTGCTGTTTTCCCGAGGACCAGGTAAGGCTTCCCTAACCAAAACGGGCAAGCTGAAAAGGAAGCGAGATATGGTGGCTAAGAAGAAGGTAGCTGATGAAGATGAGGATTTCGTGCCCAATGGATTTCGGAAGACGAAGAAGAGGAAACGTCGTTGGCAGTGGCAGGAACAGGAGGCACGCTGGCGTACATGGCGCTGGAACCTGAGCCAGTTAAACCTAGTAGGAGCAGTAGCAGGGTGACGAACATTGCAAGCATCTCGTATGCTGATGCTGAGAATAGTGAGGATGAAAGTTAGAGAGCAAGGATATGATATGTGTATATAGAGATAGATTGATGAGAAGAATGATTGAGGAGAGGTATTCATTATTGTGTTGATAACCTCCCCTTTACATGTACCCCTGAATGTGAGCAGTCAGTAGATGACAGTAAGCAAGTGAGAGGGTCATATGAATAGTGTTTTGAGAACTAGTCGGCAGCAATGGTTCATTTGAAATAGGCATTGTAACTAATGTGAATATTTATATATTACCCTGAAAATGCTTATCCCTCGCTCTTCATAACCCACATAAATGTTTTACATTAGCTTACATGGAAAAGTAAAAAGTAATATAACATAATTAATATCAACAAAGCATTCCACATTGGTAAAAACACAATCATATCAATACAAAGAATACTAATAAAAACAAAACATAGAGCGCACAGCCGGGATTGAACCAGCGACCATTCGAACTGCAATCGAACGCTCTACCACTGAGCTATATGCGCAATATTTTGGAGATGCGGGGAGTCGAACCCCGGACTTTCCGCATGCAAAGCGGACGCGCTACCACTGTGCCACATCCCCATATTACACTAAGTGCTGGTAGTCAAATACTGTATCTTACAAAATAATAGAAATTCATTTGGCTTCATTCAGTGAAGAGTAGAAGTGGCTAGTAAGTAAGGTTAACGTATGTATATGATGTATCATATATGTTAGGGAATGTCGAGTGTTCAGATCTTGCAAAGATAGTTAAGTAGGAGTACATATGATTGGGTAAGAGCTTTCTCTCTTGCCCCTGCTCATTATTACATAAAATTAGACATACCCCTAGACCACATATGTACAAACTATGTTACTCTTCACTATGCATACTACACAATATATCATATCACTTCCATTTCAATAATGCAGATTATCTTGACATGTCAGTCTTGTAACCATATAACATACCCACTATCTTCACCAGCAATAGATATCTAACAGATGTGCATATCATGTGAGCATATCATTTGCAACGATGAATTATCCTCCGCCGCATATCAATACATAACATCTGCATAGGTTTGATGTATACTTTTTGATTTTGTAATCTCATCATTCATCTACTATCACCACACCAACAACTTCACTTTATCTTATCCAAATCCTCTCCTTGAGAATGGCTGGGCGAAGTCTGCTTACACCGAGCGTTTCATACATGTATATTTACATATAGATGATACCAACAATTAATACAATATATACATCCATCAAGTACGCATCTTATAATGTCCCGGACGTTGACACGGGTTACGATATTGTTTTCGATGTTGTTGGTGATGTTTCTTCTCATCCTCTACAATCCACTCATCTACATAAATTGATGGCACTAACTCCAGAGATCTATGTCGATTATATTGTTGTATATGAAACCAATCTTTAATTGCAATACTATTCGGTATATGCAATATAGGGTGTATTCTTTCGGAATGAAATAAGATTGCCCATATTAACAGGAAGGGTGGTACTCGAATTATTATTCTCCGTCGTCGATGCGCATGATGTTGTCGTTGATGTTGTGGGTGGTTTTCGATACGGACTGTTCGTACTATTTGATCGGTAATTTCCACCATTATCTACTCTCCGTATCTCTCTGTTCTGTTGTTCTAAGTCTACTCCTCATATATTGTTTACTTCTTACTACTCCACTTTCACTACCGTGTGTGTTTATGGTGGATACCGCTCGAGTTCAGACAAATTCAAGGGTCATTTTCAGATTCACGCACAAAACTCAAAACTCAAAACCAAATGATGATGACAAACAAACTCTGATTCCATTGATTTTCATATTCCGACTACAAAGAGGCATGGTATGGCGGTATAAAATAAGTTTAGATGTTAGACATTGATGTGCTGACGAATTAATACGACGATACGATAGCAACTAACTACAAACACATAAATTGAGGTGCACACCATCTTATATTCTTCACCCACATAAATTAAAGTCATGTCAGACCACCAACAAGAAGAAGACGAAGAATATGGTTACGGAGTTGCAATAGACGCAGGCAGTTCCGGGTCACGAATTTATGTATATCGATGGCCTACTAACAAAAGACAAACACACGATGACTTCACAAAAGTAGAACGTGAAGCAATCTATTCCGAGGAAGTAACACCCGGTATATCTGCCGATAATGGTCAAGGCATTAACCGATTGCAAACATTAGTCAATTTAGCAAAAAGTGCCATACCATCCAATATGGATATATCAACAATACCAATTTATCTAGGAGCTACGGCAGGCATGAGGATAATAGACTCTACATATGAAAATGAGTTAATGAATTCTATACAAGATATATTATCAACAAGTGGATTTCAATTTACTAATGACATGGCACGTACTATTTCAGGGAAAGAGGAGGGTGTGTATGATTGGTTAGTTGCAAATTATCTTTATAATGATGGTAACTTTCCTACATTGAATAGTGCATATGGTGCTTTAGATTTGGGAGGTGCTAGTACTCAGATTTCATTTCCAATTCCATCATCTATGCCATCTTCTTCTTCATTGAGAGGAGGAGAAAGCAGTGTAGAAGAAGAGGAATCGTTTCCATTACGAATTGACAATGTAGAATATCCACTATACACCCAATCTTTCTTATATTACGGAGTTGATCAAGCACGCTTACAGTTTGATACAAAGTTTGCCTCGGAAACTAAAACGAACCCGTGTTACCCGTCCGGGTATGTAGACTCCGAATCAAACATAGAAGGTAGTTCCAATTGGGAAGAGTGCTTATCAAGTGTAAAACAGATATTTAATGATCAGAATAATACGAATTGCAACAAAGAAGGAAAGAGATGTTTGACAAATGGTGGTATGCATCAATTACCAATAAGCTCCAAACAAAAGTTTATTGCCATGTCAGCCTTTGTTTATACTTGGGATTATCTTGGATTGAACATTGGTCCAAATACAGATGATTTAGATGCATTAAATGTTAGAGCACAACGAGTATGCAATTTAAACAATGAACAGCAAATGGGTAGATATCAAAAGTTTATGGAGCGCAAGCCTGATCTTCGGAAGACGAAGAAACCGTATGCACAGTGCTTTAATGCGGCATTTACATACCATCTATTGAGCATGGGGTATGGATTACCGACAACACAAACACCTATAGAGATATATTATGAAATCGGAGGTACTAAAGTGCAATGGGCGTTGGGGTTGATGTTAGTAGAAGCGAATAAACTTGGATCAATGTTTAAGGAAAGTACAATTGCAGAGATTGATATATACCTTGGCGACTTGGGGGATACATGCCGCTACCTCTTTGGTATATCAGTTGCAATATTGTTTATACTTGTGGGCTTCCGTAGACTGAAGAAGAAGCGATCAACATGTGATTGTGAGGAAGTCCTTCCATTAATTGAACAGTCTGAAACCCCTGTGAAGAATAGATAGAGCATTAAAGACATAGACATAGAATATAGAATGTACAAAACCAAAAGCTATTTACACATATTCAAACAACTTTTTATCTACAATCAAGCACCTTTAAGAGTAGTGCATGAAATTTCTTATCATTCAGGATTGCACGATGCTCCGCGCCTTCTATCTCGTAAACAGTCAAGTCGCACTGCCCTTGCCAGGTCTTGCAATGTTGGAGGCTCCAGTAACTAACCGTTCCGTCACCCGACTTCTTTTCGGTACCTCCTCCAATAATCTTTTGTGGGGTCTTCTTTGTCTCGTAGATGGTACCCTTGTCGATTGTATGGGTAATACTACCATTCTTGTTTAACATTGCTTCTTTATCCAATACAAACATTTGTTGCACTGTGTGATGTTTGTTTGACAGACTTATACGAACTGATGGGTTTCGTTTGTAGACGCCTGCTACTTCTGTGTCCAAGTTGATACCATAGATGGCTGTAACTTTCTTAATAGGAGGAGGGTCATATGATGATACAGAGTTCGGGCCTAAGGGGTCGTTGCCATATGTGTCTTTTGTCAACTGTAATGCATCTGTTAGACCTTCCATCTGTATTAGTTCGTTACTGTCGACTGTGTTGTATTGCACGTCTTTGTGCTGTTTAGCATTCTTATAGATGTTGTGACATACCATTGGAGATGTTGATTGACTAACTGTACTCGGTTCCCACTTTACACTGATTGTGCATGATTCTGGTTTGTCCTTTGACAAGAATAACCCATACTTGACCTTGTCAGTTGATTGTATCTTGGCCCACAGCTTATACACTCTACCACCCTCTTCTCCGTTGTCAGCTTCGGTCTTTGCCTTCTTCCAATCGACCATTCCACTTTGGCCGATCACTCTAATATCTCCTAGCATGGCAGCAGTTAAATCAGCTCCACGTTTTGCTCCTCTCATGAATGTTCCTCCTAACTTCCAGACTACTGAGCACGGACAACAAAACACCCAACAAACGATACACCATATAAGTCTGAATATCCATAAAAGATCAAAGTCGCACAATCCCTTTCGATCAATCGGTGCTGAACCACTTCCAGGCTCCTCGAGATGCAATTGAATATAAGGATACCGTTTCATTGTTTGCTGTAGTGTTGCTGGACATGCCAATAGCCAAGACTCCTCCTTCAGCTTTATGACAAGAGAGGAGTATGTGTGCCCTTGTTTTGTAACCTCAGCAAAGTCTGTCCTGAGCAATATATCATCTCCCACCTGAATAGCTAATCTAAGCTTTGTTGGTGGTAACTTCTTTCTATTATGTACAAATGATTTGAGATTGAGTTGTTGTGCGGGCAGGATGATTCTAAGTGTAGATTCGTTTCGCAGAACTGCAGTTGATATCGGTGGAGGTTGAGGAAGAGTCTTATCTTGTGGTGATGCCGACGAATCGGCCTTTCTATCGATTGATTCCAATGGAAACAACCAGGGTACACTTCCAAACGATCGGCCAAGCATTAATCCTTCGTCGTCTTCTAGAAATGCCTCTAAGCCCATCTTATCTCCGTCAATAATGCCCCGAATCGACTTTTGAGCACCTAAATGTGGAGCACCAACTGGGACATAGGAGTGTATATGTTTATCAATCCAAGCCTGCCCTTTCTTCTTTCCCATCTGCTTCAATACAAAGTTTAATAAGTAATGACCAGTCTTGCAACCCATGCTATGACATAGCATTACCACAGGTGAATTGTTTGATTTCTTATACAGTTGTTCAACTAATTTCATTGTATTGGTAAAGTAGTTGTCTCTTCTTTGCAACTCACTTGGTGGTATTCTCCAATCATACGGTGCCGCCCCTAAATCTATACCTTCGATATAACCCTCGGCTTTTAATAACTTCAATACGGGCCCAAAGACATAACTAGCTGATTCAGTAAGTGCTCCGGGTGCCAAGTAATCGACTCCACTACATTCAGGCACTGGTCTCTGCAAATGAGATTATTAATCATTATCATATGAGAGTAAGAAAAGAGAACATAAGATGTGCACATGAATGTAAACATAAGATATGTAAACATAACATATACTTACCACAACAACTCCATCGTGTTCATTTATCATATCCTTCAATCTCATATGTCGTACCCATTTACTCTTGCACTCAACTTCTTTAAGATATTGCTGATGCATCTCTTCAGAGCTTTTATCCAATGTTACCACATCTTTAACTTTTAAATTACGCATAGACCGCCGATCTTCATTCTTCCGTAATGCACCCCCAACATGTAAGGAATGAAATCCTGCAGCGGATATGTTTAACCATAATCGTTTACCTATCCATGATTTATTTGGTGATTGTTGAATTGTAAGACCGGACGACATGAATCCTGAGATGAAAGAGAGATGATAGTAATAGTAGGATACCATATAACTTTTGTTAGTACATGTAGATTCAAAGGCAATCAACTACAAGCAAGGTAATGCCAAATGAAGTACCCAAATCACCGATACTTTATATATGAATACAAGCATTCACATGATAAAACAATACTAATGCGGACTTTCCTGGTATGATTAACACTGGATGGTGCTTCTTCTTTTTGGTTGCAGTTGCAGTAGACATTTTTTGTTGTTGTATCTTTTGACGATGATTATTGTATATGTTTATATAACACCGCTACTTCTACAACAATATGAGGCGCTGTATATCCATCTTATACAACTATATTCTCCTCTCTTCTTGACCTATTTGATCTTAGAATACTTGCCCCGCTTTCAAAATGAAGATCTTCGTTCTATCGCTAAAAATAAACTACACTCTACACCTCTAGATTATTGGCGGCTCATAAGATGATGGACAACAGAGGAAAGGATGCAACAGAGGGCTCTAATGATACAAGAGCACCAAAGCGTGTGGCTGGAGGTATCATCGTCAAAGCTAAGAAGAAGAAGAAAACAAAATACACATCCACATAAAAAGTTAGTGAATCATCAAAACAACTCGGTGCATCATCAAAATCAGTTCCTAGTATACTAACAAACATTCCTGCACATCACGAGAAGGATAATTGCAATAGCAATAATCAACCTAAGGCGGCATTAAAGAGTGACGAGTTTGATGGTACCGCTGAATTTGATGATGATAATGATGTACCGTCTGATGCACTACTCTGTTTCCAAACATTAACTCAATCAACATCGTTTGGTGGTATGTCAGAAACTTGTGCCTATTGTCTAATATATACTCATAATGAAGATGGTAGTGGTAGTAGAAGTACAACTGCAGTACCATTCTTACCAAGACATATTCTATTATACATGCTAAACAAATCATCTACACTAAACACAAATACACAAACACATATAGAACAAGAGATTAAGCAGCTTGCATTATCAAATAAAGTACGGCTATTACAACTTCATGGTACAGCAGTGGTTTCAAACAATAACACTGGCAGTGGTGGGTTTAGAGGTGATGGAAATGATGACGAAGATGTAGCTATCATGGAGTTTAGTGCATACAATGTTGCGTCAAAGATGGCATTAGAAAAGTATTTTCAAGATCAACAATCTGTAGCAGAATTGCAACAACATATATCCAAAGTAGATATAGTACATTCATGGTTCACATCAATCTTATTACTATACTTTGCTGGTAAAACTTGGTTTTCAGCAAGTGCATTGGATGACTTTTATAACAATGTAAATCATCTACATTCATTAAAACAAATGGAAGAAATGATACAGCAACTAGTTCATGCGGGGGTATTAATGCCACGAAGAGGAGTCGGTCCTAGTGGCGGAGAAGGATATTGGTTTTCACTTCCCGGTCTTGGCAAGGCAGCGAAATCGATAGTGGATGGGAGAACCAATTTGTTGAGACGATTGCAATCTAGTCTACATAAGGAGAAGAAACAATCAACATTAGAATTTGAAATTGGACGAATCAAATCATCATCAACAACAAATAAGAATAAGTTGGAACAGGCTGGAAAGTTTGTTGTATTGGAAATGCTTGCCAAGGGATTAGTTGATGTGCACAAGACATGCGCCGGTGAACAGTTTATCAGATTGGCTGAATGATACGTCAATGTCAGAGTTAGTGCAACATAGTGAGACGGGGGGCGTTACTTGTTTGCCAGTATCATCCTTGCTACTGCTACAAATTACACTTCATACTAATTTGACGAGGACCAATCGGATAAGGAGTATTGGGTTCGGATCTTACAAAGGCCAGCAGAAAGAGATCTTTACTTACATTGGTTCCAATGTTCCTCGAATATCTACAAGTTCATGATCACTTGGCTGCAACAGATGATGTACGCATCTACTATTAACCCATGTTGAAAGGATAATCGAATCGTAGTTGAAGATTAGTCTACTGGAGATGTCGTGAATAGGGTTAAACCCCTCAGGTATTGGGAAAGAATTTTGAGAAGACGCGATTCAAGCGGCCTTAATTGCTACTTTGAACAATAAGATAAGGCCACAATGGATAGAAATAAGGATTGTAACAATAGTTTACTATAGGACGAACAGTGAAAGTGGTAAGTAGTTGGTGAGAGAGAGTAATTTCTATGTTTTGAGTTTGTTTCTACTCTATGGTATGAGAAGAGAAGGGGCCTTTCTTTATTTCCTCAAATGTGTTGGATGATGAGGGATAGTGAAACTTGAAAGACAGGGATGACACGAACTTATTTGTATATCAATATGGATTGCTCACTATTGTGTACCTCTCTCATAGTTCATAGTCTCCTAGTCGCACCTCTCCATCTCCATAACACAAACACAACCTATTATTATACCCAACAACTCAATATCAGAGGTACGTCTCAAGATAGTATCAGTATCAGCACTTGATTAGTACCCTCCAACTACTTGTAATAGCCCTATGGAAAATGAAATCCAATAATGATAATGATGCGAATGACACCGAGGCAAACGCGGCAGAGGTGGACAAACAATGCACAGAAGAAGAACTGGCAGAGATACAAGCCGAGTTGGAGAAACATGATGTTGTCAATAGTGCATTAGTCGTCGAATGGGAGAAAGACAAGTTGGTGGCATTCGTGGCAACTGGAGTCGATAACAACACATGGAATGAAGAGGTTGAAAAGGACTTGCTATCACTTTTGAGGAGTGATAATTGTTCATTATCATCTCACATGGTGCCTTGGAAGATTCTTGCCGTGGACTCATTTCCTCTGAGAGATGATATGGTTGATAGGGAGGCACTATTGAGAAAAGCTGGATATAGCCTAAGCAGAAACGATTGTCTTCCATCATGAATGCATATAAAATGTTCACATGATGTGCACATATGAAAAAGTTGGATTGGTTGAATGAGATTAGATATCAAAAGTGAGAACAGAAACATATTCTGAGTTTATGACAATGTATTGCAACATATGAATATAATAGAAGTAAAGTAAAAGCCTTTGTTTGCTACAATAACAGCAGGCTTAAACCTTAGCTATGCAAACTAGACACACATACATAGAACACAAACTCTCACAACATCTTGCTACTTCTCACTTCTTCAACTCATAAAGTGCCATGTAACAATTCCTTTGATTCCTCTCCGTACCCGTAACAAATTCCAAATCCTTTTTACTTCCAGCTCGATCATCAAAGAACACCCACTGCTCCTTGTTGTCTTGGGAAGTATTCTCTGCCGACTTTTTACCATCCTCTCCGTCTTCTTTCAAAGTCCTCTTGTCACAAGCTGTATAATGACCCGAAAAGGCAGTACCTCCAATGTGATGAACGACACCACGCAAGTGATACTTGCTAGAAGGACATTCCTCATCTTTGCTTACGAATGGATTGATGGTCAGAGATTCCTCGAGAGGGATCTTTGCCTGAGAATAGATGTAAGGCAAAGTGAGGTAATGGTATAAGATTATCTAACCATATAAAGTCGAATCTTCTTACCTTGTTCTTACGAAGAACCATCTCCATTCGTGGGGTGTCGTCCTTCTTGTTTTCCTTTCCAGCATCTCCTCCACTCTTTACTTCTTGAGAGACAATAAATCTCTTGAAATGAAGTAATAGTGCCTTGGGGCATGAGATAATCTCAATCTTTTGTGTGGCAGTCTTCCCCTCGTCACACTTTTCACACTTGAGTTCTCTCTGTTCGGGCTGAAAGAACTGCTGCAAGCTTTGTTCGACTGACCATGGCTTCTCGAGTTCCTTATCTTCGCCGATGTCCACAGACAAGTGGCGGTACATCTCATCCTTAGATCGGGAGTATTTACAATTGTCACACTCAAGACATACTCGGACATTGAGATGAAAGTACTCGTCCGTTGGCAATACACTCTTTCCTTCCGTTCCTTTCTCATCATCTGCTGTTGCCTTTCCCTCTTCCATATTCCCCTCTGCTGCCTTTTCACGCTTTCCTCCTCCTTCTTCTTCAGACGGAAGAGGTGCTGCCAACTCATCATGCAAGTAGTCCACAAGATCCGATAAAAACTCATGTGCATCACGCTGTTCATACCCAACAAACTTATCAGTCAATACGTCCATCTGTTTCTTCAACGCTACCGGATTACCAGCCAACTTATTCAACCATCGTGTACGTGCAGACTCTGGATTAATATCACTCTTGGCAGTATCTTTCTCATCCAATACATCAATGGCAGTGGCCACCTCCAATAATGCCTTGGTTAATGGTAACTTCTTACCCATACTTGATTGTACCTCATACGTTTTATTCAAATCCACAATAAATTGTGGAATAGAAAAGAGAGTTTGAAGTGATACCGAGAGATAGCATGTATTTCCTAAGTTTTGTATACCTGGTATATTTGGAACCTTGGATGATAGATCGTTCTTGTTGTTATTACCAAAGCCTTGCCAGAATGAATTTGACTTGCGTGTTTGATCAGGCGGAGGGGAACCATACCTTGGTCTCTTACTAGCCAATGCCTGATCAGCAATTGACTTTCCTCTCCTATTATATGGATTTCGAACAAGAGGGGATGAACCTGCCTTGAAATCATCAAACCGATTATTACCAAAGGTCGATGGCGGAGGATGTCCACGATTCTGTTGTAAACGGGCTCGAGTACCGAGTCGGTCACCTATACGTCGGGCTGCATTTCCCAATAATCCCCTACTTCCATTCTTACCATAACCTCTTCGTCCTCCTCGGTTATTGTTATTCATCATGGCATAAGTTGACTTGTATGACGACGAAGGCTCGTCAATAAATTCGTCATCTTCTTGGTGGTAGGCATTCTCATCATTATAATAATCATCATCATTGCCATATCCGGGCAATACATCTTCCTCTTCCTCAACGTCAGAACCGGTTCCAGAATATGGAGCAAATGAAGGCTGACTAGTGGGTTTATTATCATAATTCTCATTACCGGAGAATAACTTCCTACCACCACCTTCCTCGTTACTCTCCTTCTTGTTGTTATTCTCAAAGTATTTAGAACTAGTCTTCTTTTGGGTTGATGGCTGTATGGGTGTTTTCGAACAGTCTGTACCTTGATCTGGTGGAGTTGACATTGGTGCTCTTTGTTTCTTGGTTGGTCGTACGGGTGTAGAGGTGGAGAAGGCAGTGCCATAATAGGTATCACTTGGAGTTGGTGATGATGGACGTACCTTCTTCTTGGCAGCAGCACCACCGTCAACACCACCCACGGCAGCAGCGGCAGGTTTGGTAGATTTGGCAGCAAAGCCAAAGTTTAACAAACTATTCTTTGCAATTCCACCCTCCCTTTCACCACCCTTACTCTCCTCGTCTTCTTCGGTATTATCACCATCGTCCTCAGTCACTTGTTCCTCACTATCCTTATTATTAATTGCCAAATTCAATCTCTTTTTAATATTCCTCTTTTTAACTGTCACTGGTTCAGTGTCAAACTCGACATCTGAATCCTCTTCATCCTCGTCGTTATAATTTGACCTACCACTTGCCTTTTGCAACCTGCGTCTTTTAACAATACCATTATCTTCATTGGGATCTAATGATACCTTATTCTTACCCTTCTTCTTAATACCCATACGCTTATCCAATTCTTTATCCAATTCCTCATCAAAATCTAAATCATCAGTATTATCTAATTCCCCATTACGTAGTTTGGAGGGAGTGGCATTGCGGGGTGACTTATCCGATAGAAATTTTAATACCTTCTTAGCTGAGGGTGACTCTACAACGTTACCTTTAATTACTTCTGGTGAAGCTTCTTCAAGAGCTGGATCATAATGTTCATACCCATCCTTTTTACTAACACCATTAACGGGGCGACCAGGTGATTGAAAGCTACCACTACTTGGTCTTTTAACATTTTTTTGATATACGTTTAATTGTTGATTGGCATGGGGTGTAATTGTATGTTTTTTAGTGGCTGAGGTGCCACGGATACTATTTCGGTTTGTACGTGACAATCTGCTATTGTGGTTAATGTTGTTATTGATACCAATGCCAATTCTTTTACCGGGTTTACTGTGTTGTAATTTACTACTACCACCATTCTCTTCTTCAATCTTAGTTAATACTCTATCATGCTTATCCAATAATGCATTCACAAAATCATCCAGTGCCAACTTATCCTTGGCAATAGTTGGTATATTGGCAATACATTTGTAGGTTGTACCCTTCTTAGCTGATGATTTTATTGTTAATACTAATGTCTGATTTTGTGGTGTACCTTCATAATCTCTTCCTCCACCTCTCCCTTTACTACTATTATTACCACGTCTACCACCACCACCACCACCATTAACAATTTGTTCATTAATAACTAAATCTTTAAACTTATCCGAATAATTACCATTACCCGCATATATAGTTTTATTACTCCATGATAATATAGGTGGTGTAACATTCTTAGATGCACCGTCAAATTTTTGGGTTATTGTTATTTGTTGGAAGGTGTATGATTTACCTTTGTCGCCCATTGTTTTGTGTGTGGGATTGTTATATGGGAGAATACCTTTCTAATTAGTTGCCCTATTATTGGTTTATCGTCTATGGTATTGACACTAAGCAACAAGATTTGCTTATTGCAATTTGCAATTTCGAGTTCAATGTGGTCCCAATTAACACTAAAAGACTCCCAATAATATAAACAGGAATGAAAAGCGAAAGAACCTCCTCTCATTTTCTCAGTTAGGGTTTTCTAAAAATATATTTGTGTATTTTCGGCATTCTATAGAGCAAGAAATATGTAAAAAATACACAAAAATACACGTATTTTGAACCGTATTTGACTAAAATATACGTATTTAGTACGTATTTGAGGGGCTTACGGTATTTACAGTATCCTTTTGTACGTATAGTTTACGTAGGGTGTAT
>Ga0214478_100213_pt1 | contig 33765 bp, 28 predicted proteins | sample M1_20Mar14CPVII9_2_FD_178001 | JGI IMG/M metagenome (GOLD analysis project Ga0214478, IMG submission 178001) | Marine eukaryotic communities from Monterey Bay, California, United States - M1_20Mar14CPVII9sort6BwellD7 | ecosystem: Environmental > Aquatic > Marine > Unclassified | place: USA... | reverse complement strand
TGATTCATTGCAATGAGAGTAGAGCTAGCTATGTCTATGACTGTGACTGGAGAGGCACTCTGTCTATGACGGGAGACTCTAGGGAGCGGTACTGCTTTGCAGTATCCATCTGGGAGTCTTCCAACACAACAATCAAACACCAACATAAACATATATCAACAAAACAAAACACATAATATGGGTCGATTTGCCGAACGCCGTCAGAACCGTCGTGAGAACCGTCAGGACCGCCGTAGCAGCCGTCGTGGAAGTAGTATCAAATCATCATGTGGAAAGGAATCTGTAACATCTTCGTGTTCATCCAAGAGCTCTCATTCTAGCCACAAGTCGTCGCCTTCGAGCCACAAAGGTAGCTGCAAGTCATCCTTCTCTTCGTCTTGCTCTTCCAATGGTAGTCATACAAGTCACGATAATGGTGATGGTAACAACACCTTTGTCATGCGTGAGAAACTATTAACATTTGGTAAAGACTTTGAGATTAAGGAGGCATCTCATCGTCGTGGAGGTCATGGATCAGGTAAAGCCAAGTACTACGTCGATAATAAGGTCCTTCGTGCTCGTGGGACGTTTAACATTCGCTCATCTCGTCATGGAGAGGTATTGTATCAAGTTCAAGAACGTAAGCTTCGTGTTCGTGATACCATGAAGATTGAAAATGGTAACGGAGATGAGATTGCCAAGATCAAGAAGCGTGAAATTGGGGTTGTTCGTGATAACTTTTGTCGTGAAAGTTCGTGGTGATCGTGATTGGCAAATCCATGGAGCTATTCTTGATCATGACTTCACTATCAAGGAGAATGGTAAGACGATTGTCAAGGTACACAAGAACTGGGTCACTCCGATCAAGGATTGTTACTTCATTGATATCGATGAGGATTGTGATGATAAGGCCTTGGCATTAATGGTCGTTATTGGATTGGAGGATATGTCGGAGGACTAAAAGTAGGTGTCAGCTCTGGGAGGTTATTAGGATGACAGCTGTAATATTAGTAGACTTGTATTCTTTCTGATAGCTCTGCTTCTGTTTAGCTTTGGTGTTTCCTTCACCTGCCAATGGTGACTGATATTTCTCCACTAATTGATAGCAAAGAGACAACCCAGCAGTATTCTCCAACCAATCCACTCCTCATAGTTCCAAGACGTCGGTCATTCTTATAGACATCCAAAGTGCCCTTATCAAGATCTAATACCATCCCTATTTTGAATGAGGACTCTTCAGTTTCTTCCACCCCTTCCCAACCGAATGGACAGATTCTATTTTGCATCTCAGCCTGCTCACGCTGCTCCTCATCATTCATAGCTAACAATTCAGAATCCTTCCACTGTTTCCATCGTCTACGGAGCATCCCAATCCCAATGGACGTACTCATTAAACAACAGTCAATGTTATTATTTTGGTACAACGTCTCGTATTCTTTCAGAGAAAAGCTAGAGAGGTCGTCACCGGTAGGACTGCACTTTGTCAAACATGTAACCTCCTTTGTTGTCGGTCTCATAATTCCACAGAAAATTCCAAGGTTTTCCGAGGGATCATCGTCATTGACCTGAAATGAAACGTAATGCTTCCCAGATCTCATTATATTTTGACATATTGCAGTACCATTGGTTTTCTCAATCGAGCGCACTTTTGTTTTGTCTGAATCATCAACATACTGAATAAGCTGCCCAGCCAATTTATCAAATTGTAATGGTAATCGGAACAACTTTAGAAACTCTTGATATATACCAATCCATGATTCGGCATCACGTCTTGGCAGTGCCTGGCGTACCTAGAGAGACGTATGTACATTTATAAATCCAATGGTTTAAGGATGTATTAACAGAGAGAAAGGTTTATTAGACAGAGTAGCAGAATAAGAGTACATACGGCGATTCATTTCCACAGCGGCAGAGTCTCGAAGGTAAATAAAACATAAAGTGTCTCATCCACCACAAAAATAAAAATTGTTGGGATATAATCTATCAAACCACACATCATCAATAATATTTGACTATTTAATAGTAAATTAGAGTAAAACCATCTAAGCAATACATATCCTACTTAAGAAGCAGCAAGAGATCTATCAAGACGGACATAATCTCATTGCAAACGACAAAGAGCATTATTTAGTGTAGCTAGCAAAGCAGCGAGATCATTACAATTACAATTGTGTCATGAAGTTATCAACATTATCCCTATGCCTAATTGTTGGTGCGGCTATTGTCGGCATCACTTCCGCTCAAAATGTTGTGGAAGTGGAGGAGGATCGCTACTTGAGTTTAGTAGACGATACGAGCATGAGCATGTCAATGCCTAAGCCTATTGCAGAGGAGGTCGTTGTAGAGGAGGAGACGACACCGTGGAAGGTCAAACCCAAACCATTCCCTTCCAATTATCGCTTATTAACAAGTATGGACCCCTCCGATGAAGATACTATATATGGATATACTTTTGCAGTAGCGGGAGAAGATGCATCATTAACATCACACACGGTCTCAGGAGTCTCAGATGAGGATTCAACTCTTTACTTCAAACTACAGGAGATGGGAACTTGCTTCGAGATACTGAAACGTCCTTCCAAGTTTCACGGTTTAACGTATTTGATTATGATGGTTATGATGCTACCGAGGAGGACTTTTTTCCAACAGTTATTCAAAAGACGATTTGTTGGAAGGCTCCAGCTAAACATTACATTAACGAAGGTGTTCCGAGTTATCATCGTTTGATTCTACAAATTTTAAATGAACAGTTGACTGATAATTACATTAATGATTGGGTCTATGATGGTAAGTGATATTTGGTATCCAACACATTGGTTGATCGGTTGATCATATCTTAAATCTTATGCCCTTTTCTCTCATATCAATACTTATCAACAAAGGAACGATTTTGACCATCCAGGGCAAAGGTAAGTTAATGGCACATATTGTACATGTTTAAGTTTAATATAAGATTTGAATTACTAACAAAGGCGACATCCTTTCATCTATCAGCTGATGTTTGGAAGAAAGAGGAAGAAGGCTGTACCACTTGCCGATCTCTCCTCACACTTCTACGAAGTTCAGGAGAAGTAATGAAGTATAATTCACGCTACGCTAACGGAGCGGAGAGTGTAGACTTTGCACTTGATATTATTGAATACGAAGAATATGATAACCCAGGAGATGTGCCAAATGCGTTTCTCACCGATGAGGAAAAAGAAAGTTGCCAAGTCATGATCCTCCCTTCATTCAACTATGGAGACTGTGTTCTTGACTGTCCTGAAGAGAACCTCCTCGAGGCCGCCCAGAATGCCGTTCAAGCTGATTTAGGCAAGCAAGGACTTGGTCTAGTGCTTGCGAATGATCTTCCGCTTCCAACATTTACCAGCACAAGTAAGGAGTACCAAATGCTTGGGGATGAAGAAGATATGGCTGAAATTAATGAGCTTAAATCTTTTGTACCTGGAATGAAAGGCCGATCAATGCAGCCAGTTCGTCAGCAAGGACGGTGCGGTGCCTGTAGTTTTGCAGCCGCCCACTCGATCAGTTCGGCTTACAACAAGGCAAACCCCAACTTGGAAGAAGATGTCGAGTTTGCAAACCAGCACGTCATGAATTGTTTACCTCTCGGTCCCCAACTGTTGGCTGATGAAGACGGCAATATCGATGCTGTAGATTTATATACTGATAGGGGCTCTGGATGCTGGGGTGGAAACGTTCGTCGTATTATCGATATGTTGGTGGCTTCAGGACCGAAGCTGCCATTACGCGTAACTGAGCCCTACATTGGCATGCAAGGGCACTGCGACATGTCAAGGGAATTGGTGGACACTGGCCTTACTGGTTACTCACCCATTACAACCATTGAAGAAATGAAAAACGCCCTTGCATTTCGTGGCGATGTAGCAGCAACGTTAAATGCAGATGCAACACGGACACCTGATGAACTTGATGGTGTGCAGTGGCCATCAAATGATATTGCACTTCACGAAACTGCCACGCTTAATTCTGGGATATCTTTCCCCAGTTCTGTGCCTCCTGACCATGCTATTGCTATTGTTGGCTGGGGTCCTTGTGCAGTGATTCACTGCTTGACCGACGAGCTTGTTGAAGAAGCTGAGTGCTGGATTGTACAGAATAGTTGGGGGGTCGGCCATGGATATGAAGGGATGGATTTTGTTCATACTGATCTTGATTGTGATGGAGGCATTGTAAGTAACGGAGCAGCTGTCATTCCTCTAATAGTCGAAAATGGAAGTGAAGTCCAAGTCATGGGAGAGGAGGAAGCAGCCAATACTTCTTCTGGGTGTGGTGTCGGTGTTTCCAAGTACTACTACTTGGCCGTTGTTATTGTTATGGCATTATCAACTTTATTATAATGAGCTATTGGAATGAAGATGTGTAAAAGAAACCAAGATTATCATGCTCGATAGAGACAAAAGCCACGCATGGTAAGGTAACAACTAAAGTAAAGAATCTTTAGTCGATAGTTGAGGTTATATGAGTAAGTAGGGGCCCTGATCCACGATAGAGGTAGACCTCCGCTCGCTCCCCATCGACTTGGTATCCTAGGATACCACTAATGCAAGAGCATAGCACTCTACACCTCCTCTACTCGTGATATCTACATCAGGATTGGATTGTGTACATCAATCCTGTTTTTGACAATGTTATGTATCATTCTTCGTCTCATAAATTACAAAAGCATCCAGTAACATCAAACATCAATATACAATATCAACAAAACATAACACATCATGGGTCGATTTGCCGAACGCCGTCAAGCTCGTCGTGAGAACCGTCAGGACCGCCGTAACAGCCGTCATGGAAGCAGTATCAAATCATCATGTGGAGGTTCTGTAATTGTAACATCTTCTTGTTCATCCAAGAGCTCTCATTCGAGCCACAATCACAAGAGCAGTTGCAAGTCATCCTTCGCCTCGTCTTGCTCTTCCCATGGTAGTCATGGTGGTGACGATGGTAACAACACATTTGTCATGCGTGAGAAACTACTAACATTTGGTAAAGACTTTGAGATTAAGGAGGCATCTCATCGTCGTGGAGGACATGGAGGTAAAGCAAAGTACTACGTCGATAATAAGGTCCTTCGTGCTCGTGAGACTTTTAACATTCGTTCATCTCGTCATGGTGAGGTATTGTATCAAGTCCAAGAACGTAAGCTTCGTGTTCGTGATACAATGAAGATTGAAGATGGTAATGGTGATGAGATTGCTAAGATTAAGAAGCGTGCAGTTGGAGTTGTTCGTGATAACTTTGTTGTGAAAGTTCGTGGTGATCGTGATTGGCAGATCCATGGAGCTATTCTTGACCATGACTTTACAGTCAAGGAGAATGGTAAGACGATTGTCAAGGTGCACAATAACTGGGTCACACCAATCAAGGATTATTACTTCGTTGATATCGTTGAGGATTGTGATGATAAGGCCTTGGCACTAATGGTCGTTATCGGGTTGGAGGATATGTCGGAGGACTAAAAGGAGGAGGGGTGTCAGCTCTGGAAGGTTAGTATGGTAGCTGTAATATTAGTAGACTTGTATTGCTTTTGACTGTATCTCTGTTTCTGTTTAGTTTTGGTTGTTTCCTTTGCCTCCGATTCCTACCCAACCTGTCCAAGAAGTGGACAGTATCGGATGGTTTGATGATCCCAATTTGCCAAATTCGTAGAAGAACGTCCACACCGTCACCACGGATAGACTGTCACTACCAAATAACTAGGCAAGATCTCGTTGTTTGTTGTTCTCATCAAATTCAAGTATGAATAGAGTGGAGATAAGTCACTCTTGACGTTGTGTCTCTTTACCTGCCAATAGAAACTGATACATTTGTATTGAAATGATCATGCGAATACGGTCCCAACACGGCTACCCAACAGTATTCTCCAACCAATTCACTCTTCATGGTTCCAAGACGTCTATCATTCTTATATACATCTAATGTACCCTCATCAAGGTCCAATACCATCCCTATTTTGAACGAGGTTGTTTTAGTTGGTTCACGCCCTTCCCAATCAAATGGGTGGCACAAGTTCCGCGATCGATTACTTCTTTCTCCTCCTCATCCATATCAGCCAATTCAGCGTTCGTCCATCTTTTCCATCTCTCGCACATTATCCCAAAACCCGTATAAGTACACAATAAACAACAGTCGACATTATCATTGTGTAACAACTCATAATCCTTCAGAGAAAAGCTAGATAGGTCACTTCCAGGATGACAGCTAGTCAAACTCGTAATATCATTCGTAGTTGGTCTCATAATACCACATAAAGTTGATAGATAAACATGGGGATCACTAGTGTTGACCTGAAAAGATACACTGTGCTTTCCAGCTCTCATGATATTTTGACATATTGCAGCACTATACGTCGACGCCGTATCAGTATTTGTGCATACTTTTGTTTTGTCTGTATCCTCATCATAATTCATAACACCGATCAACTTATCAAATTGCAATGGATAATGAAACAGTTTTAGAAATTCGTGGTAAATACCAATCCATGATTCGTCTCCACGCCGATGTAAAGCATTTTCTTCATCATCCGTCCATTTGGTGGCTACACGTAGGGTCAGGGTCCGGTATCCTACCCCCTATGTCAAATCTGAGCCCCCAGGGGACTTATGGTAGGCTTAAATAGGCTTAATCGAATGCTCTCAGTGAGTTAGGAATGAATCTTTTATGTACTTCTTTTTTTATTTAAAAATTTTGTTAGTGATTTTGTTAGAGCTAGTTAGGGATTATCCTTAACCTGGGGAGAATTGTTCCAGCTGGCATACCTTTTACCCCCAAAATGGGTCATAAAATCACACGATGTCAAAAACTAAAGAAGTACAACATGGTTTTGGACTCTACTCATCAAGGGCTTTCCAATGATGTATCAACCAACTTTCAACTCCATTGCAATTTTCAGATTTGACAATCGTAGGATCCTGACCCTACGTGTAGCCTCTACGTGCGTGCAATCAATGAAAAATCGGAACGCGAACCCCTTGATCTCTCCATTCTATCCGTCTCCTCGGTGAAGTGTAACTCGTGGCTGATACTTGACCTCTCTTGTAAACATATAATTATAGCCTTTCTTAGACGTTTATACTAGATCCTACCTGCTATCGGAATTTATGATTGGATTACGACAGATAAAGCTTTTGAGAGAGCAAGAATGAGGAGACAGTACTTAGAAGTTTTTGAAGTGTACACCATAGGCTAATTGTTGAGCGGCGAGATAGCTTGAAGATGGGATAAGGCCATAAGTGAAAGATATGTTGCAATTCGTGTTGGTTAGTATCAGCTAGAATCCAATCGCGATTAGTCTTATTTAATCGAGTCGGCTCTGGATGAAAAAGATACGGACGGTATCCTTTCCTGAAAGAGCATTACAGCATTCTTGAATGTGTTGCGTATTATGATAGCTACTTCTCCTCTGTTTATATCATTATTTAGCGGGGTTTACTATTGCATCATTTGCATATTACACCAGAGAACCCCCCCCCCCTGATAGCTGATGATGTCTTGTTGATGGACGATATAGAATGGATGTATGTGATAAGCTACTCATAGGGAAACAACAATAATATCACTTGGATAAAGATGACTACAACAATCAAAGGATCAATACATGATATCCTTGACGATATAGTTTTTTAAAGACAAATCGTGTGGAGATGATACCATACAAAATAATTGTGGCTTGGAGTGGAGTGCTGACATTGGCATTCAAGTCATGGTCAAAACCATTAATGGATATTAAACAGAGAATAAATGATCTTCCCGAGTTTAGAGATACATCAGAGAACTTTGGAACTAAGTGGCCAAAGATAACTTTAGCATCACTTATCAATAATGATGTTCCTCCATTGACGTTAGATCAGCTACGAAACATGACAGCTATATGTCAAGAGTTTGATGCAGAGTCGCAACAGATTGATCCCATTACATTGACAAATTGCTCGATGGTTGTGTTTTCATCCAGGAGCTTGGAGCATGTTCTTTGTCGAGTTGATTATGCATTCAAAACATCACAAGAGTTGCCGAGCAATGAGCAAAAGTATGATGAAGAATCATATAAAATTGTACAAAATGTCGTAGAGGAGACTCAACACCTTGAAGAATATTTCCACAAAGTAAATGCACCAGGGCATCGATGGAAAATGCATATAATACTACACATACAGAGTCTACTCTTGTGTGTTTCTTGAATACTGATAATGAAGCGACATGCCGCCTCTTGGACTTATTGGAGTCATTTAGGAAGCGAGTCGATGAACTGTTACCAAATTATTACCAATGGATGTCACAAGATTCACTTCATCTCTCTATTCGAGCACTAGAGAACCGATCTAATATTCCAAGAGATGATTAAGACTTAGCAGGTAGAAACTTACATATTCATATACAAAAACATAGTTATAATAGCGCGTTATAATAGCAGTTGATCATCTATCTGCCATGTCTTTTGCTACCCTACATTGTCTATCTCTCTCTCAATCACTCGATGGAACATCAAACCTAGGAAATACAGCCTTGGGTTTGCTAACTTCCCTTCCCAATAATATCTTACATTCCTCCTTATCCAAATGTTCAAAGTCACGTTCATCCTTAGGTACACCCAATTGATCTAAAATCACATTCGACGATGTTGGCATTAACGGCTGATACAGTATACCCACATGTCGCATAACCTCCATCAATACATACAGTACTGTATTCATACGTTCAGTGTCAGTCTTCTTGAGTACCCATGGAGCTTGAACATCGATATACTTATTGGCAGCCCATACAGTTGATACCATATGTTGAACATACTTATCAATTGCTTGTGACGAGATTGCCTCACCAGTTAACCCTCTCAATGATGCTGCCGTTTCCAGTAATGCTTTATCTTCATCAGTCAATTCACCAATCTCGGCAGGAGTTGCTTTGCCACAGTTCTTAAATACCAATGTCATTATTCGTTGACATAAGTTACCCAATTCATTAGACAAGTTGGCATTCACCTTATATATCATCTTTTCATCCGAAAAGTCACCATCACTACCAAATGTGACCTCACTCATTAAGAAGAATCGTGTCGGATCGACGCCATATGTATCAATCAAATCCACAGGATCAATAACATTCCCCAATGACTTGGATATCTTCTCACCGTCCTTCGTCCACCATCCATGTGCAAAGATACGTTTTGGTAATGGCAATCCCGCCGCCATTAGGAATGCAGGCCAATAAACAGCATGAAATCGTAATATATCTTTACCGACAACATGTAATGATGCTGGCCAATACTTATCATAATTCGATCCCCTTTCCATATTTGGATATCCCAATGCACTCATATAGTTTGTTAATGCATCAATCCATACATACATGACATGTTCATCATCATTTGGTACCGGTACACCCCAATCAAATGTCGTACGACTAATACTCAAGTCTTTTAATCCACCCTTGACAAAGGCAACTACCTCATTCTTACGACTTTCAGGTGCAATAAAGTCAGGATGTGTTTCATAATAATCCAATAACTTATCTTGATACTCTGATAATTTAAAAAAGTACGAATCTTCCTTCTTTACCCATTCCACTTCCGCACCAGTAGGTGCCTTACCATCAATTAATTCACTTTCATTATAATAACATTCATCCCTAACAGAATACCATCCTTCATAACTACCTAAATATATAGCATTCTTCTCAGTTAGTACCTTCCATAAATGTTGTACTGCCTCCTTATGATTTGATTGTGTCGTTCGGATAAATTCATCATTACTTATATTTAATAAAGTTAATAATTCTTGAAATGAGGCTGATACTTCATTGCAGAATGTTAATGGATCTTTATATCCTTTATCTTTGGCTGTTTGTTCAACCTTTTGTCCGTGTTCATCAGTGCCACTTAGGAAGTAGACTTCACGTCCCGAGTGACGCATATATCGTGCTATGACATCACATGCTAATGATGTGTAGGCGTGACCGATGTGTGGTTTATCATTGACGTAATAGATTGGTGTTGTAATTTCGAATGGAGTGGTGCCGTCATCGAATGATGTTGATGGTGTACCAATATTAGTTTGTGTAGATGTTTGTATTGTATCGGATGAAAAGGCTGTATCAATTCTAGGTTCTGTTGTGGAGGTGTATAATCTAGTGTTGGTTTGTGAGCAGTGTGTATATTGCTGTTGCTTTGTAGTTGTTGTAGTAGTAGCGAGGAAGGGAACAAGATTCTTTGCAATTTGATGTTTTTGTACATGAAACGCTCGAGTAACTGCTGTAGGCGACGCTGTGAGCAGAGCTAATATCATACTGTTGATACGCATCTTCTTTCTATTGTACTACTTATGTACTACTACTACTTTGGACTATTGCAATGGAGCTTAATTGATATTATGCTACCGCCGCTGATGTTACTACTCGACACATATTTTTAGTCAGTATTTGGCATCGTTAAATCGCTAAAATGTGCGGTTGATTCACTCTGACGCGGCAAATTGAACTTACGTACAACTCCACACCGCCAAATAAATGGCGTGGTGCTTCAAGAATTATATACCATAATATACAACCATGGAAAGCTTTCATTCATATGACGATAATAATACATGTACATTGCCACAACATCTCATAAACTCAACTAGAACAATGGAGGAATCTCATTGCAACTCAAAAAAATCTCGAAAGAGAAGACGACCTTCCTCTTCTCTATCAATTGCATTCCCATGTTGCCTTCTCTTATCAACAGCAATGCCAGGCAACAACACCTGCCATGGATATACCACATCCAAATCACCCTATACTAAAACACCCACATCAAATAAATCACTACTCACTAAAGCACGTGAGATACGTGATCTAAAGAACACCAATGGACCAGACCTACTAACAGCCACAGACGATATACTACCCTCTGCAACTTTTGATAATAACGCATTATCAGCTGCATTATTCGATGATGATTTTACAACCTCACTTGAAAATTCTATATTAAATTTAAATAGTGCAACGAAACCCAATGATATATCCGCATCGGTATCAAACTTAAGTTCCAAGGCTAAAGCTGAAGAATTTGATAGATATATGGAAGAGGATAGTAATGTTGCTTCTTTGATCTATGATGAAACTAAGCCTGGTAGTTTAGTTAATGGTGTTAAGGAAAGTAGAGGGAGTGATGTTGTTGATAATATGGAAGTGAAGTTACAAAAGGAGGCGTATAATCGACGTCGAATGAGGAGAGAAAGTTTGAAGAATAAATTGGCAAGTAGGAATAATGGGGAAGTGGTTGACGCAGTCCCTACGGCCAAGGTTACACGACGCAACGCTGCTGCCAAGCTACATACCAAGAAGAAGACCTCCAAGTCATCACTCTTAACTAAAGAACAAGAATATGCCTTGGCACATACAATCCAGGCAGGTACAAAGTTACATAAACTCAAGGCCGAGTACGAATCAAAGCATACCAAACCTCTATCGAAGAAACAATGGGCTAACCTTGCCTCCATGTCACCTAATGATTTACGAAAACTCATCAGTGATTATCGATCAGCGAAGCAAGAGTTGGTATCGAGTAATTTGGGATTAGTACATGCCGTTGTTAAGAATTATTCAAGTAAAGCAAACTATCGAGGTGTGCATTTAGATGAATTAGTCCAGGAAGGATCATTGGGATTAATCCGTGCTGCGGAATTATTCGACCCTGCCAAGAATTTGAGATTTAGTACCTATGCTACTATATGGATTAAGGGTGTATTATCAAATTCCAACTCATTAGATGATATGATTACCTTACCCAGCCGCGAGAAGACACTAAGTAATAAAGTACGAACCGCATGGGACGAAATAGATGGCGGAAAAGGTACTAAACCGAATATATCGGCATCCAAGGAGATTGCACAAAGATTACAAATGAAAGAGTCTGTAGTTAAGACACACTTACAACGTATGGCACGTGCATCCAACATCCTATCATTAGATTATCAATACAATGTCGGATCACGATCAGGTACAACCAACGACCGTCAAGAATCACTTCATAATAATATACAATTGGGCACTGATGCTGACTTGGCTGAACAATTACAATTCAAAGCCGACATTGTATCAGAATTAACAAGTAACTTATCAGAAAAGGAAGTCCAATTAATGAGATTACGGTATGGTTTGTGTAATGATGGGAAGGAACATACAGTAAAAGAATGTGCTGCTATAATGGGAGTGAGTAGAGAAACGGCACGTCAGTTGCAACATAAATGTTTGAAGAAATTGAGAGAGGCTAGCAGTATGCATAGTTTACAAGAATATCTTTTAACTGTGGCATAGAGAGAGGAGGTACTGTTGAGAGATATTACGCTAGCTATGTAAATATAAGATCAATTTAGATCATAATGTACTCTTTTCTTTCAATACATTAGTATACACATTTGTTTTCTCTGCGGTAGCGTTGACATTGCAATGTTCCATTCTTCTTCTTTACAACATATCCTCTTTACATCATATTATTTTATATGCACATCACATGTAAAGAAAGGCATGATATTCATTCGCTTCGCGGCGGACTCTGTTACACACAATCCATAGACAGGTTCTGCACACCATATACATCCTTCTACGGCAACGCCACAATCTACAGAGGTAGATGCTGATAGAAGACAATCGGAGAGAGAGGGTGAGGATGATGAGGAAGTATCTTTGTCGACATTCTTCTTCTCCTTTCCGATATCAAATTGGAATCGGAGAGCAGAATTATGAGGTATACTGCAACCCACCAATATTAGAATTAACATGAGTCTAGAACATTTGACAGCATTGCCCATTATCTACTCTTCTCAGCAATATCAAAGTCAAGTAAAGAGATGAGGAGAGAAGCGAAGAACTTTTATTTTATAGTACAGAATGAAGGATACCGCTGCCTTCTAATCGTTCTCATCGACTCAATGTGTGGCCTCTCCTCATTCTGACTGTTGTACAAATGCAATACAAACTATACAGTTCCATAATACATATCATATGAGCCCTCCATCATCTTGTTTTGTTGAGAATGCAACGCCAAGGACGCCACCGCCACCATCTGCGTCGTAAAAATCGGACGAACTCAAAACTGCTTTGTTTACTCTACCAACACCGTATAAGAAGCCACTTATCCATGAAGCAAATGATAGAATGAAACATAAAAGAAGAATAACTGTAAACAGGAACACCTTCTTGTTGCATGAATCTAGCTTGTCATCATCGGGCGACGAGGGGGATGTTGTGGAGGTATCCTCGCATTTATCTTTTACTAGTCTCGTGCCGCCCCCAAGGAGCTGCTTCTCCAAATCATCATCTATTATATACATATTCTTCTCCTACAATATAAAGGTGCTTTATGAGTCTATTTATGATAGTCGACGTCTATATAAATGAAGGTGGATAGGAGCTCAATTGACAATCTTGAATCTTGAACCGGTATCCTTTATGAATCTTGGGGTATGTTGCAATACTGAGACGCCATGTGGCTATTACTGTACCTTTTGCGTCGTTTATAATATAGCTGTTGATATGTAGAACTCGAATTATAGTTCACTTGGTGTTGGAAAGATCGATGATAAAGATACCCAATTAAAAGATAGGCATGCTGGCATTGATACTATGACGAGATGTCTTGGTTCGTACTTTGGGCCTACATCTCCAGGTGCCTATCTTGTCTCAATTAGCATGATGGTATGTGATCATATTAGACAGGACCCTGTTCTTGTATCCACAACATCAGCTATTGGAGGTTCTATGGGTCATAAATTTACTGGCGACATCAACTCTAAAAGTACAACGCATACAAACAAACAATCATATTATCATAATATACAATCAATATATAATACAAAAAAATATCATATTATAATACATATTGATTCATAGATACAATACAATACAATACAGTGCAATACAAACAAATATAACATGCGGCGATCATCTATCAATGAAGATTATTTACGTCGATACTCTGGTAGTATATCAATTCAACAAAGTTTTGGGGCATCATTGACATCGATACCAGAAGAAATCAGCTTCGTACCTGAACACAAACATAATAATATATATGGATCAATAAATTCCAATCCACAAGATGACTTTCAAATATTACCAAAGCCACAACATGAACGATTCTCGTCATTAGCAGAGGATAGTTCTCTTCTTAAAGATGAACTTGTATCAATGATTACACTTGCGGTACCAGTTATCGCCACATATCTATTAGAGATGATTCCGGGTATTGTTACACTGATTTTAGTGGGTAGAATGGATGCTGGAGAGGATACTAAACTCTATGTTGATTCTGCTGCATTAGCTGTTATGTTATTTAACCTCGTTGGTATGTCAACAGGACTTGGCCTTCTCACTGCATTGGATACGCTTTACTCCTGTGCTCATGGTGCTAATGAGACAAAGAAGATGGGTAGATATCTCCTAACGGGTGTTGTGGTTATGACAGTAGCCTTCTGCATCGTTTGGCTTGCCTTATCAAACACTACGAATGTTCTATTGTTCTTCAATCAACCACAACAACTATCTCAAGAGGCAGGAAACTTTGCAATGTGGATGCTTCCTGGCTTACCATTCCTGTATGGGTATGAACTTATGCGAAAAATATCTCAGGCTAGAAATGAAACATTACCAATGATAGTATCGGCGGTGTGTAGTGTAGCCACAAACGTGTGTGTCGGCTACTATTTGGTCAATTATACCTCTTGGGGGTGGTTGGGTGCTGCTGTGGCTAGGACAATCGGATATATGGTATTACTGCCTACATTATTTGTTGGAATGTGGTATACAGATCGAGAATTCTTGGTAGAAGTATGGTCTGGTTGTGAAATAAAGGAAGCAATCACAATGAAGGCAATCTCCAAGTTTCTTAACCTTGGCCTCCCAGGGCTCGCTCAATATTGGTTCGAATGGGGTCCTTACGAATGTATAGCCTTGATATGTGGCCTCTTTCCCGACAAAGAAGAAGCAATCATATCAATTGGTGCAAATGCTATAGTTTTACAAATCGGTAGTTTCATATACATGCTCTATGTTGGATGTAGCATGTCGGGCAACATAAGAATCGGAAACGCTCTAGGCTCAGGCGATGTACACCGAGCGAAAATGGCAGCATATCTGACTCTTGCTCTTGGGAGTCTCCTAGCCACCCTGAACATGAGCTTCCTTCTTTCATTTCGAGATATACTTCCTACCCTTTTCACTACAGATGAGGACTTGATCAATAAGACGAGAGACTTGTTGATAGTAGTTGCGGTGTACCAACTCCCTGACGCCTTAAACGGAGTTGAGCAAGGAGTATTCAGAGGTATCGGAAAGCAAGCACTGTCAGCAAAGCTAAATTTTGTCGCCTACTTTATCATCGGCTTGCCTCTCGGATATATACTTGCTTTGCCTCTTGGTGCTGGTGCAGAAGGATTGTGGATTGGCATGACTATCGGCTTGGTTTTCGTTTCAACTGTGAATACTATTATTATCTTTAGATGCAACTGGGAAGAGCTAGCACTGGAGACAATGAAACGACTATCTATTGCTTGCCCAATCGTTGATGGAAATGAAGAGGAACGAGACAAAGCTAGACGAGAGTGGCAACAGTTGATGGACGAGACGATGAGGAGGATAGCTAATGATGATATGGCAGTATCACTTGATACCTCTCAAACTACTGGGAACATAACTCTAGATGTATGACTGGGTTGCTTTACAGATCGAGGAGTTGAGTTGTTTCCCCCTCCCTACACCCTTGCACAGTTGTATCGCTAAAATCCAGATGTTGCTGTATATCACTATTACATCATTAGACTCTATTATTTATTTGGTTTATTAGTATATACGGTATAAAATGGTTAAGCGGCGTCGGCTGACAGCTATGGCAGTACATATAACTTTGGCAACCACATCAACATTTGCCTTTTCTACACCTAAGTCATTGCATCGACAACACATCAATGATGTGTTACATCGATCATTTGATATAAGTTGTAGGGCTACTATACCTCGCAGTACCGAATCCTCATCATCAACCATAGAAACAGCAAATGGTAGTGGTAGTGAAAAGCGCAATTCTAAACTACGTCAACTAAAGGATCGAATGTGGGTACGTGAGGCGCTTGAGGATATAACAGCTGCCGAATTTGCAAGTAGTCTTTCATTCGAAGATTCTACATCCGAAAGTGGCAGTGGCGGTGCTGATGGTAGCAGTACTCCATTATTTAAAAGAGAGGAAAAGAAGAAGAAAAAACGTGCAGTTGACTTTGATAATGTATTGAATAAGTTAGATGAAAGGATTGAGGAAATGTGTGTAGTAACAAGTGAGGAAAATGCAGCTGAGAATGGTCAGAAATGTTTCGTACTATATAGGGCAGTGACGGGTGAAGAAGATGGTGATGATGATATTGTTATGGAAAATATGTGTTACACATTATCAGACGATGTTGGTATGGGTAGTGTGGTGTATACATCTGAGCAACGTGAGGCGTTGTTAAATCAATTAATTGGTACACGGGAAAGACTTGTGAAACGAAAGGAAGGACGACGGGATGGATTGGGGAATGATGATAATGATGATAAGATTGAAGATATTGATGATATTCGCTCACAGTTGCAAACTGATGATATTCCCGAGGGTGAGAAGAGTACAAATGGTTCTTCTTCTGCTGACAGTAGTAAGGGGAAAGCCACCTTTGATCCTAGTTTATATGTTCGGGAAGATGGCACGGTAGATTGGGATGGTGCCCTACAAGATCGTGAAGCTTTGAAGAAGTTTGGGAGTGTGGTATGGTCCAGAATAAATGGACAAGAGCCAGCAGATAGTGATAGCGATGAGGCTGAGGTACCATCGGACTCTCACGCACCATCCAAGGCGGTCACTGCAAAGATTACAGAAACAGAAGCTATACGAGAGAAGCGGGATCAACTCGATGCACTTGTCAGTGAATTGTATGAAATGGAAATGGAGCATAGAAAATTGCTCAATTCGGCCATTAGTGAAGGACAGGCAGTAGCAAATGTTAATCTCGCTGCTATCCCTGCCTCACTCCGTCAACGTATTAGGAAATCATCTGATGAGCTTGACAATAAAAATGCCCAAGTTACATTCCAAAATCTAGATTATGAGCTAGAGAGAATATTTACATACTTGGAGGGTGAGCTGGGAAATACTGCCGCAAAGGGATATATACCCCTGCAAGATAGATTAAATGTGGCAGAGTTTGGCCTGTTGGAATCACAGCTTGATAATTTCCATCATCAGATTGAATTAAGTGAGGTTTTAGATAGTGATGTATTGTCAGTGGTGGCAGATCAAGTTGTGGACTTTAAAAGACGGCTTGGTATTGACTATTATGTTACAGGGTTGACATGGGATTCGGAGGCTATTCAAGTTTGGCTTGGAGATATTTGGGTCAAGACTAAGGATGGTTTCGCATTCTATGTCAAGGGAACACAACTATTTATTGATGATGTTGTTTTTTGTTCCAGTTTAATACTCCGTGCATTGCAGGGATATACATTGAAGCCAAGAGAAGTACGAACATTGCGGTAAGTTTTCGTTTGTGGGGTTTATTGTATTCCTGTCAAATCGAAGCTCATGTTATATCTTCTTTGCAGACGAACGTTCAAAGATACAATCACATTCATACCGGTGGTGATAATTCTTCTTATTCCTCTATCGCCGATTGGACATGTTATAGTGTTTGGGGCTATACAGAGAGTATTTCCTGACTTCTTTCCCAGTTGTTTTACAGAGAGAAGACAGAACTTGCTAGAGCTTTATGAATCAACAGAGTATTCAGCAGTAGTTATCAATGAGACTTGGCAGCAAAAACTCATCAGGATATCACAGGCACTCAGGGTTCTTGTGATCAAGTCATTAACTAAATTATACACCTCTCTCGGTGGAGAACCTGACCCTAAAGAGGGTGAGGAGAATGATAGCGACGTGAAGTCGTGACCTCAGAACTAGTAGTAATGAAGTTAGTCCAAGTGTAGTAGCTAATAATTTAAATGTGCTAATTAACATCCAAATAAGAGTCATATCTATGTCTCATACTCATGCCTCATATACAACCGAGTGAAGCTTGGCACAAAATTGTGCAATAATAGAAGCCATAAGTATGATAGTTAAGGTGACTGGGCCTGCAACATCAATATATGGCCCAGGCTCCCGATGATTAATCAGATGCGTTCGTCTTAGATATTGCCATAGTGCATAAAAGATGTATGCAACCGAGACTGGTAACAAAATAATACCATATAACTGATTCACAATACTGTCGTCTCTTCCATAAGCAACTATAGTCATTGATGCAGCTGCCAATATCAAAACAACATGCAACCACGCTAAAAACGTCCTTTCATTTGCAAAATGTACCTTTGGCTCAACCTTAATTGGTACCTTCCGTGGTATAAGAAGTGTACCAATAGCTCCGATATTAATTTCATCTGCATTATCCTTACTTGCCTTTTCAGGTGAAAAACTTGTTGGTTTACTTTTCCAACTATCGGCTACAATATAATCTAACCATCCACCACCTACAGATGGTGCTTTCATTCTATGTCCTTTTCCTCCAGAGGGAGTTTTGTTACTATTTCTACCAAAACCAATAACAGATCGTGGAAGGAACTCAGCAGAAGAGGTCCCTTTTGGCATGTTATCAACTTCTTCTGCATCGGCTGCATCAAATGATAGTTCACCCATTATTGATGATGGTTTTCTCTTGTGTACTCCATCGAGGAAGTATGCCGTAGGTGTTGGATTGTCCGAGACGAGAGGTGTTTTCTCAGATGTCATGATAATAATAATATGTATTTTTTATTATGAGGATACCAAGAAGTGTATCCTTCTCTAATTAATTAAGTTGAAGACTAGCCGACAATTAACACCCACACTCATTGAAAGAGCGTTATTTACCGATATATCTACTGCAATATCAATATATTAGAGGTGTACTTTGATACCAATTAAACTATCATTGATTGCCTTTTTGCCATTTGAATTTTGAAGATTCGATCACAGTGTCACACCAATTGAAAGAAATAATATCGATATTATCGGTTATATAATATTATATATATTACTACTAATTATATGTGATGTACTTCACTTATTGAGGGACATTACTCAAAATCTCGAAACTCAAAACTCTCTCATAATATTCATTCAACCTCTCTCGTTTCATCTACGATACTTGTTTAGTATGGTAGCAACAATAATTCTAGTGCATTATAATTGTTTTAAACATTACTTTATATAGTAGAGAGATAAAACTTTGGAATGAACCCCAATCGATGTCGGTATAATCTGATCTGATATATTCCAGCTGCCATCGATATGAACGATGGACATCATCCCTGTTGAGGTATTGAATCCATATACATTACGTACAGTGAATATAATTAAATACCAGATATTATCCTCTGATAAATACCACGAATATGACATCATTTTGAATAATACTAGTTCTTTCATTCAGCTTCTCGACGACGGTGGAGGACTTTATAAAGACGGATTAGTATACCGATACTTATATAATTATGAAGGTATACCAAGAAAGACAATTGCAGAGTTAGTTGCATCGATAACCACAGGTTATCAGGAAGTTTAATAGTTATAAATCAGATATGTTATCTTCAAAGCCGAGTATTAGACATGGACTCTCCCAACCAAAAAATGCTGGGAAGAGATCCATTGCAAAGTATATACTTTGGGGTATAATGATTATGGTAGTTGCTCTCATCGTTATACAATTCTGGTCTATATACAGATATTTCAACAAGTCGGATAGAAATGGCAACAACTTCAAGATACAACAGCAACACAATATACAGAAACCAATAAGTAATGCTATGAATACAAAACAAACCCAAAAAGTAATCGATTGGACAATGTGGTCAAAAGAAGAAGCATACTTTCGTGATTGTGAACTACATTACAAGGGCAACGATACATGGGGTGAGCTACACGCACCGTATGTAGATAAGGTTCAGGCGAAGAATATTATCAAGAGAATGAATATACCACAACTAAAGATTGTACCAACATTGGCAGTGTTGAATAAAGAGAATATAACAAAGTACACTTTAGAGTTTATGAGAAGTATAAAACAACCTTACATTATCAAATCAGCACATGTCAGTGGTGGTGTTGCAAGAGTGTTCAATAACAATTATCACTGTTTCAAGTATTGTGAGAATCAAACACTCATGCCTCTTGGTCAAGATGCATTCGTAGAATCAAAGAAACAATGGGAGATGGATCTTGCCCTTGAATATTCTACTATGGGTGGGGAGCGTCAATATAAATACATACCAAAGACAATTATAATAGAAGAGGACATTATATCAAGTGGAAAGACAAAGACAGATGTCACATTCTTCTGGGTTGCCAATTCTCATCCCGTATTCGTTAGTGAGCAATGTGAACAGCCAACAGGTAACATGCAAGGTTTCCAAATGAAGAGGGTATTTGTGGGCACGGATCATAGAAAATTGCCAATTGTATTCAACAGAGGCGTTTGTGATCAGCCATCTCCCAAACCCAAGAGCTGGGAGACTCAACTGAAGATTGCAAGACAATTAGGGAAAGAGTTTCCAAATGAGGTTGTTAGAATAGACCTGTATGGTGGCGGGTCAGAAGTATATTTCTCAGAGTTTACATTTACCACTGCAGGTTGCTGGAGGAAATTCACACCAATGCTCACGGATGGTATACTTTATGGTCTGATGAAGAACAAGATACCACCAGAAACAGTTACCCCAGAGAGTTTAGAAGCAACGCTAAGTGACAAGTCATGGGTATTGGTATCACTGGATAAGACTGCCAATACTGTCTTCATAAATGACTATCCGTCCCCAGTTGATCTGTGTAAAACATTTGAGATTGAAGACACTAAAAAGAATAAGGACTTTAACGAGATGATATTCAGCTCGTGTATACAAAAAGCAAGGCAAGTATACAGCTCTTCACTACGATGTATTGTATCCAAGAATAATAGGAAGGAAATAGATTCTTTCGGACTCGAAATGGGGCAGACTTGCCAAGAAGAGTTTATGAAGAGAACTCTTGAGGAGAAGAATGAAACTTAGCTGCGAAATTGTCTGCTATATATCGTGCATAAAGCTAAACTAGACTAATGATATATAGCATTCTTCTTTTCTTCTATTACAAACATTTTACTTTCTACTTCTTCTTCTCACACAACTCCCAAGCCCAAATCAGTGTTCAAACATACTTACCTCATCCGCGACCATATCTCCATCATCTCAATAATTCTTGACTTTTCTATTTACCCTTCTTCATCTTACGAACACAAACATATCCACCACCCTTCAAACTAACCCTCTTTTGTTTCTTCCCAGTCTTATCCTCACGTTCGTCACCTACCAAACTATTATATGCCAACTCCGCATGTTCCCGTGAAGTGAATTCAACATGACATTTTCCATATGTACCACTGAAGATAATATCGGGAACGACCTTTGGTTTGATGTAGGTGTAGGCAATGAACATTTCAGTAATATGTTGTGATAATGTCGTTGTTGGTAATCGATGGACTAGTAACATGGCAGTATCAGTGGAGTCTAATGACTTGCGACTGTTGGAACGACTGTATACCTTTTCAATTGGGTCGACTTTACCATTATTGGTAATGTAATGCTGTGCACATTCATATGCCACACGTGCATCATTTACTGAATCATGCACGTCGGGCATTTCACGTTTTAAGACACCATGTGCTACATTCTTCAAGGAAGGCGTGCCCTCGTCAGAACCACCATGAGTATATAACATGGCAGTATCGGCAACAACATGATGTACCATCCTTAATGCCAACAAGTCATTATGAACGGCATGTCCAACAATAACAGTCTGATCCGAACATAATGATAACATGAAGGCCTGAGCATGCTTCAAAGTAAACTTAACATCCTTCAAATGTTCTTCAGTAATGCCATTCACAAATGTACGATGATTCGTAACTGGCCATTGAGGCTTAACTAATGTATCCAATAATACCTCTGATGGATTATCACCATTAACAATTGATATACGACATAATGCTTTAGTATCACTCTTACCACTGATTGGATCTTTCGTTTCACACATTTCACAATCAATTGCAATACTTGATGGAATATTGTTAGTACACCATGATTTATTGTAGGTACGGCATGTTATCCAATCTTGTGGTGTAGATAATCCATGTGATAATTCCAATTGCTGGATACGTTGGTAGTTGAATGCGTTGGTATAGTTGGTATGTTGACGTGTTGCAATTACGGCATTCTTCCATTTTAAATGGGAGGGTGTTGCTGTTGGTAGTGGTAATGTCGATGGTGGTGTAGGTGCAGGTTGCTGCTTGGTAGGAGTATTAGCAGAAGGAGACCTGGGAGTACTTGCAATAGCACTAGTATCTGTAGGCAAAGAGAATGAAGCAATTGGTAATTGCAAATTACGAAAATTGGGGGTCGAATTGTTAGCTTCATTGGTGGGGTTAAGCTGCTGTTGTTGCTGCTTCTTTTGCTTCTTCTTAGCAGGGGGCGCAGCAATAGCAACAGCTTCTTGATTGGCTTGGGGTGGTGGGGCGACTACTGCTGCAACTGATGCCAAGATTGATGCTGCAGTGCCTTGTTGTTGTACGGGGGGATTCTGATTCTCAGCTTTTCCGAGATCAAAAATGTTACCACCATCAGATGATACGGGGGTGGTACTTTCCTTATTCTTCTTGCGTTTCTTCTTCTTCTTTTCAACTGGGGGTTCTTCGACGGCTGGTTGCTTTTGTGTAGCAACTGGTTGAGTAGTAGTTGATGTGGGTTGTGCCACTGCTGTCAAAAATGGATTGACACATACAGGAGCTTGCTTACGGATATCAACCTCACCATTAGCCAAACTTGCATATGCACCTGCCTTTTTTTCAATAATCTCACCATCATCGGACTCATCTGATTCCGAACTACAAACAGATGAACTTGATACACTAGCAGTAGCTGATGGGCAAGTTGTTGTTGCTGCTGGTTCTTGGGTATGTGAAAACTTGCATGCATCTCCATTACGACAACCTTGATCGGAGAAGAAGAATGCACATGTTTTTGGTGTACCGTCTCCGGTGGCGGAGGTTAGTTTATATCCTTTTCCTTTTGCCATATTGTTGATTGATTGTACCATATATACTCTTAGTCCTTTTTTATGTTGTTCTTTGAGAAATGGCAAAAAATGGTTGGATTAGAGTTTTCATGATGACACTCCTTAAGATATGGTATCTTCCCCTGGATATGCCATGTAGTACTTTAGCCGTCCATTGACACATGAGTTTATTGCAGTAAGTTGTTCTTAATATCGATCAATATATACCTATAGTTTGTCGTAAAGTGTGGGTAGTTATCAGTTATGATCGTGAGTTGTATGCATTATCATTATAATTCCTGAAGATACCAATCTGTGAGATACTCGAGATACTCTGTCTAGTGTTTAGCTTTGAGTTTGAGATATGCTTCTGTATAGAGATGATATGACTATTATCAACACTCTCTACAACTCCACTGTTTAAAGACTCTATGACGAAGTAAGTCAGCTTTTGCAGATTCATATTGTAAAGATATGCTCTTCAACTTTTGCAAGTCAGAGAGACTCAACTTGGTTGGTATCTTCGGTTGATCCTGCTTGATAACACCGGCAGTACATAGGATTTCCATATTCAGCTTGGTCAACGAGTAGGTGCTGCAATCAGAATGTTCAGCAGTTGTGATCTTCAGACCAGTACTACCGTCAAGACACTCTGCTAATACTTTGCTAGGCCACCATACAAAGCAAAGATTCGAGTCAAATGTTGCATCTCGACCTAAAGTTGTCACATCTGACATATCATGTGTTCCTACGAGAATAAAGAAGCACAAGATTATCTCCATGAGATGACATCATGACCAAGGGGTACTGCATAATACTATCACAAACTGTACCCTTGCTTACCTGATTCGTCCATGTACACATTCGTCTCCATCAAAGTCGGATGATTTAAATGAAACATTCCTTCACTGCTATTGTCACTACTACTGGATCTGAATCCATCAGCTCGACAACAAACAGCTCGTTGACAAATAGCCCGTGAAAACTTCCGTCCAACAGTCAATGTTGTCATATATAACGGCTTGTCTAACATTGGCATTAGTAATGAACCCTGTAATCCAAGACAATTCCAACGACATAATTTATCTGAACACGAGTGGATAGTACCCTTATTGAAATGTGTTATTGAACATGATGGTGGACACCAGTTATCATTTGTTCGACATGGCCATAGTTTTGGTTTCTTTTTACTTGGTTTGTGATTATCTTCTTCTTTAGATTGGTCTGCAATGGTACCATCATCAGCGGGTTGTATTATTGATCCATCCTTCTTAACCAATAATGCAAACTGACCAAGTCTAAGTGAATGTGCTGCAATTGGAGTATGGTTCTGAATAGGCCATTCATCTGATCCTAATGATTCGTCAAACTTTTCCTTCTCCATCTTTGTAAACTTCTTTAGGGTGGCGTTACCACAGGGTGCTGAACTTGTATAGAAGTGTAGAGTAACATTTGATTTTAATCGATAATGTATGTTGCTTGTTTCATCATCTTGTACTCGTTCTAATATTGGTGTATACTTTGACTTTGCTATACCTTCTTCTTTAGAATCTAATACTGAGCTTTGAGTGTTATTGTAATTGGATATTGATTGTAAATCAGACAGTATCTCTAATGAAACTTGTCGTCGAAATGCACGTCGTGCAAGTACCTCTGCATGACAATCTCGTGTCCGTTTGCCATAACTATCTTTATCATCGTCATCACTATCAACAGATGTACTACTACTTGTGTGAGGGTTAATACCGAGTTGTTGTTCTTTGCATAGTATATCATGAGACAAGAACTTAGTACCCACTCCTAACCCCATCACTTGTAGATTGTCATTTGATATATCTGCTCCTGCTTTATTAGTATTTGCATTCTTAGTTGCCAATCCATCAACATTACGAAAATGAGCAACAATCGAAGCAACACAAGTTTGTTTATTAACATCTCTATATGATTTTAATACAGATTGTTCATATATATCAAGTGATTTACGTGCTATACGATTAGCAAATTGACATGTACCATTACGACGCTTCTCGGCATGTCGGACTGATCCTTTGATATGTGTTTGTTGTTGTTGTTGTTGTTGCATGATAGAAAAAGATGATATTTGTTGTGCATGTGATATTTGATATTTACAAAGAGGTTTGCAATGATTTGATGCTTGCTTATCGCATCATTGTAACTCAGGTCAAATTCTATGCATCATTTCTCTGTATATAATGGCCTGCACACGCATGTAGCAATCATATAACTACTACATCAAAACAACTCTATCAACCACCACTACCTCTCGACAACTACAACATCACATATTTGGCATTTTATTGGTGTGACATAAAGAGAACGAAAATAGCTTGAGGAAAAATTGGAAGGCAACTCAAGCACAGTAGTGGACTTGCTTTATATATGTGTACTCCCTCCATAATATGAGTCCACGGATTAATTGCAAATAATATATAAAGAAAGCTATTGTATAGAGTTTAGTCGGTTTAGTACCTTGTGAAAGTCATTGCAATAAAAAAGTTCGACTAACCTTCTCCACCTCCTAACGAGTATTGTATAACAACAATAATAATATTAGAACCGTACTGTATATCTCATTAAATAATAACTATGATGCCATCCACTATATCCTCATCATCATCAATAACACTAACAACATGTACAATACCATTAATGACCCTCGTTGTCTGTTTCCTATTCTATCAAGGTATGATTGTAGGCTCTCGTATTGAGATTAATGTTACTGTTCATCGACCTGAAAGTAATAATGAAAAGATAAAGGATAGTACATTATTACGTGGATTTGATACCAAGATTGATTATAGTGAAAAAGTAAATGGTATTGATAGTAAGGCAAAGAAGGTTAATGTTGGTAATAATAGTAAGGCTGTGAAACAGCCACAACAACAAGTAGTTAGTGAAGACGATACTACTGCTACTATCGACATTGATACAGAAAAATTTGGTAAAGCAGTCGATGTTGACAAACTCAATATACCAGAATGTGCCACCGATCTTTTCTTAACATTACAACAAGATTCTACAGATACTAACAACTCCGAAGATGAGTGTAAAGGGATGTTAATACGAGATGATATACTACTAACAACATCCAAATGTTCTCAATCAACCTACGACTTTACACGGAACACCGGACCAAAGATTGATCTAGTAGCCACTCCACATAAAGAATTAAATGATAAACTATTATCAATTGATGAAGATGGTAAGATAGTAATGACGAGTGGATTAGGGTTCCTCAAGGTTGATAATGTACCACCACATTATTACTTTATTGATATGCCTGTTTATCGTACTCGGATGTTTTTAAGTTTACGTCCCAATGATGATAATGGTAATATTGTATCAATAAGTTGTACCGAGGATAATAAACCAATTGTACATAACGTTCCAACATCAACAACAAACGAAGGAGGTGATAAATTACTAAGTTTAGTTCCATTACAAAATGATATATTACCCGAAGATATATTATGGGAACATCTTGATTTAGAAACAGCACCAACATTTACATACAAGAAACAAACATGGTATACAAAGCCAATAACATTAGAATCAGAAGAAGATTACATTGAACACACATTAAAAAAGTATGAAGGACCAGTGGGTAGTATTAGTATACCAACGGCACATGATAAGTTTGAATCTCGAGCAAGTGCCTTTATGGAAACTGTCGATCCACGGGGGCATCGTCGTGGTGATTGTTTTGCTATATATTATAATGCATGGAGGAATGAAGTGCCTTTTAGTGGTGCACACTTTATGGATTGGTTGGGTAAGTTGATATAGAGCGAGTAGTGTTCTGTTGTGTGCATATCTTGTGTATGTTTTGCTAACAAATACGTCTATACCGTCGATTTCTCTATATTTTCTCCTACATTAGACTTCGGTCCAGGAAAGTTTCTAATTGAACAAAACTTGGAAAAGGATAAGGATGATCCAACAAGATTTTCCTTTCAAAAACATCATCAACAGGGATGTATTAAAAAGTCTTTCAATGAAAAGACAGTACATTACTTTACTGAAGAGGAAAGGAAGTCACATGAAGTTTATATTACCCCATCGGAAGATAATACAAAGTTAATATGGAGATATGTGATTGATGATGAGTTAGTTCCTTCGACATATATGGATGATCCACATTTATACATGTGGGATTTAAATGAACAGTGGTATATTGTTGAAGATGATTCAGGTGCACATAGTGAGCATCACGGGTGGGATCACCAGAAGTATCATGCCGCGAAACATACTGGTTTGTTAGATGGACTACCGGCATTGAGTGGTGGTAAGGCATACTTTAATGAAGATGGTGCAGTATGGGGAATTAACTTTAGTTCAGGACATTACCGTCCCGATATACAAGCAGCTGCCATGATGTATCAATCATTCAAAGATCAGGGTTTCAACTTAACCGCTACACATTGGGTAGGTAGAACAGTATGGTCAGAGGATGATTGTTATGATATTGAATGGGAAAAGAATCGCATTAAAGGATTTAATGCAACTGCATTGAAGCAAAGTTGTATTGAGGTTACCAATAGTCCTACGTGGATACTCAAGGATGATGTTAGGGTTTAGCTGGGTTGTTGTGTAATGGTTATTCGATATTGGAAACAAATTAAGATATATGTTTCAAGTTATATGTGCTAAATTATTTAGTCAAATGAAGTAAAAATCACAAGTACCACAATATGGCATTAGAGTTGGATAAACTTAGTCCTTCCACCATACTTTTACAGCCCCATGTGGGCAGGGTTCTTGCCTCAGATCAGGGAAAAATCTCGATTTTCTGCTCACTCTCTGTTTAAACAGTTTTTGACCCAGATTATTTATGAGGATACCCTTGCAATCTTAGGTACCATGATTTACTTATTATCTAATGTTTATGTGTGTTGCGACTGATCTATCTTGTCCCTATCTTGCTCCTCTCTATATACCTTCTATTGTTCCTCCTCTCTCTGTCTATACGTATCTCACACCCAGCACCACTGATGCTTACCTATCTAATATGATAATACGATATTGATTGGGTATTCTTAGTGGTATCCTTTTGCTAGAAGCATTTGCTTACATGTACAAAAGAAGAAGGTTTCTCGTATAAGTACTCTAAATACAATTGCTCAGCGCTTTGCCTACTCTCTTAGAGCACTGTCCATATATTGATTTGAGCTAGAGATGATGTGTGGTTTAGTTGATTTGTGATGGGTTGTAGGAGTCCAATTGCATGTTTGGTTCTCATAATGTATTTTTGCCGCTGGCAATTGGTCTAGTTCGTACTTCGTAAATAGTACACCCATCATGTGACATAACCTTTGCACCGGGTTCGATTCCCGGACTGGACACTTTTGGCCCTGTTTACATTAGAAAGAGTCTTAACTTATGTACCTAGTGGATAAGAGAATAATAAAGATGACTGGTTGGTGACTTCAATGGCAAGATGTTTTTTTTCTTTTTCCAACAGACAGAGAGGAAGGAGACACACTGCGCTGCACACACTGCACTGCATTGTCTCGTGTCTCGATGGAGACACTGCCACTGCACTGTCTCAAAGTAGAGTGGGCAAACTTAGAATAGGATTGAAGGTGCCTGGCTAGTAAGTAATAACATCTTCTTCAGGGCATCTGCTTTGAGGCAGGCTCAGATGAGATGATGTGGTAGTAATTATAGGAGGTTTAAGGGAAATGAAAATGACCGTTCTATCGCTAAAATACAATTGCCTCTAATGCTCATAGGTTATCCAACGTTATGTCCTTGTCTCGAGAACTCCGTCCATTACATATCTCCGTCAGCAGCAGGTAAGCTAGTTTTAAGAGTCTTTGTCTTTTATTCGATTTAGTTGGGGAGGGAGATTGTAGAATTTTGATACATCTCTTAGCTCATTTTTTATAGGTTTGTTGGTGCATCATGCATGGTGTCTTTTCCGAATCGTCGGATATCGAGTTGGGGAAATTGTGTATAATAGGAAGGGTGGTATGATAAATGTTAAATGTATATGAATGTGTATATTTATGTTCATGTTCAGTATTGTAGTTGATTTGCGCGGTGCTGAACTCCTGTCTGATACATTTTTATTGGGTGTTAGTGTGGATGCTATTGTTTAGTTGTTTTGATGTATTGAGGGTATGTTTGCATGGATTGATTATTTTAGTACAATGATATCGTCTCACGTTATCTTCGTATTATATATTCTCATACCATATATCGTATATCATACACACAGGGAAATATTCATCAAGATAATAATCACATACGAAAAATTGTTACACAATGTCAAACGAAGATGGTGCATCAATGCTTTCTGAGGAGATCCTCCTCAAATCATTCAGTTACATGGGTCCAACAGAAATTATTGCAGCTGCCGTAGCTGGCGTAACATGATTTGTGGTCCGAAATGTTCATCATTATTAAAGAATCTTGCCGAAAAACACTATTCATCTGCACTGCAGAAAGGTAAACTGGCGACACTTGATAATGTTAATTGGTATGATCTCTTAGTGCGGATTGAGAGACTGTGTCCATTGGCTGACGAAATTTTTAGGAGAAATCTAAACTCTGGTGTTGATTCAGTCCGTCAGAACAATCCGCTCTATGGGCACAGCTATCCTAGTGATGAGATATCAATATCGCCCTATGAAAGTCCAACTTCGGGAACAACTGCAACTGCTATCCCTGATTCGACGGGTCGTTTCGTTGAGCCAGTGTACTACGATTGGGGTTCAAACTGGGAAAGAGTATCAGAACTTGTTCAATCACAAGAAGTACAGCAGATATTGATGCAATGTGTTAATAAAGTTACTGATGGCTACTACTACAACGAATGGAATGAGAGCAGAATCTGGCCATTCCTATTTGTATCGCATCGCCGATGTGGCAACGAAGCGACAGAGGCTCTGCTGTATAAGTATCTAACCCCATTACAACTCAGGGAGTTACAGAACTTTGCCGCTGATCGGTTAAAAATCGAAGGGGAGTCTTACCTCTCCTTGAATAACGACCAAAAATATATAGCAGCGGAGTTGGCCCTCATGGAGCTCAAGTCAGGGGAGCAATTAGATGAAGATGCATTGAAAGAAGAAATGGACTATATGACACTCCGATAGAGTTGACAATTTCGTCGATGAAAGTGTATCAAACCAAATTACAAAAGCTGCTGAGTCAATTCTTTATACCAAGAGTGGCCCTGGATCAGTTCGAGATGTTCTCCTCTGCACAGTAGAGAGATCACATTATTTCATGCCTTTGAACTACATCCTTGCCAAGCTTGTATCCCCCGATGATGCCAATCTGAAAGTCTGTGTTGGCAGATGGTACTCTGTTGTGTTTGATGAAGAACGAAACATTGTGTTTGATAACGATTGGTACTTTCATGGTATTCCCGCTTCTGAAGCTCTTGAGAAATCTAGGCGTGATCCGATTCATCCGTCCAGATTTGATTACTCACTTGGTGGTATTGCAAACTAGAATCGCATGATATTGATATTGTTTTGTTTAGCTGAGAAGGAGTTAGGTCTGGTTAGGTAGACACTTGGTAAAACTAGACATATTGGACATTCAGCAAATACAAATATTTACTTCTCTTATCAGTTATATATCTAGGCTTTGATTTCAGAATAGTCACTCATCCTGTAGCTATTACGGGCCTCGTCGCTTATCAAGTACTTCACCTCGTCAACAAGATATTCCAACTGCTTATCATCCACCTCACTAGGACCAGTCCACAACTTAGAGTTGATGAAAGCCTGACGCTTACTATGCAGCAAATCAATCTCATATGACTCTAACCACACTTCAAAGACATTATCCTCCATCCTTGCATGACCTAGTACACGAGTCTCCACAAACACAGCCTTGCCAAACTCATCATTGAACCGTTCTGTAATCTTCTCAGCCACTTCCATATCTTCATCAGATGGTGTACATGCCACAACCAAGTGTCCACGGAATTCCTTTTGCCCTTCGGGATCGGGTCGATACTCAAACTTCTCAACAGTGGCAAACTGATCACGCCACTCTTGACTTTCTTCGCTAAACTCACGTTCAAAAACCTCAAACTCTTTCATAAACTTCTCTTCAAGTGCCGATGACTTATCAGAGGAAGACGTGCCGAATTCAGGATCGTAGACATTGTCTCGGGGCTCAAACTTTTCATCATCAAAGAGTAAGTTGTCTGCCTCTTCATTATATACCTCATCGTACCAATTTTCTAAAGCTAACATTTCCCTCTCTTCGTCATCCATGGGGGATGTATCAAGTGTAATGATACCAGTCTCCTCTGGGCCCTTCTTGGGAATAGAATCGTATCCAATACCCTTGTAGTATCTTTCCAGCTCCTCCATATCAGCCTGTTCAACATCATCCCATGACCATTGGAAGTCATTCTCACGTTCATCAGCATACCGTTCATACACTTCCAATTGAGGCATCCACTGGGTGAACATGATGGGTGCTTCTGGATTATGTTTGAAACTCGCCAATATCAAGTTTGTCACATTAAACTTTAGGTCATACATGAGCCACATTTCTGGCTCAGGACACGCCATGGTATTGGAATTCTCAATCACGTCGAGTATTTCATCTTGGGTCTCATTCGATAGAAGTGGCCAATCCTTCTCAACATCCATGTATGCCATGACATGTCCTTCACCAAAGTACGTTTGGTTGTCAAGACGTTCTCGAGCTTCCTTGTATGCTCTGATTTTGTCATCAATATCGACCAAGTCCCTCTCTGTAAAGGCATTATTGGTAGGATAAACCAAGTTCTCGCCATCTTCTTCATTCTCGATAGATGGGAAGGCATCAAGACCTCGATCATCATCAAATGAGCCCGCATCGGCTATTGCCTTTGGGTCAATGACAGTACTGCCATCATCGTCCTCAATGATGATATCTTTCAAATCGTCTTCAGTAATCATCATGTTATTCTTGCTAATGATCTTTTCAACTTCTTGCAAATCAACATCGTTATCCAACTCTGCCCGTTCTTCGTCGGTCATTTCATTGATAATATAGTCAAATGTTCGTGTCACAGATTCTGGTGATTCAAAGTTACGAGGTACTTTACTTTCAAGTTCTGCTAATCTCTTCCGTTCTTCTACTTGGGATAAGATTGTATCCTTTGCTACCTTATAGTCTGGATCTGATGGAACATCATCGAGCAATGGCGTAACAGGTTCCTCATTAATGGCATCATATGTTGCCCAGATATCAACAGTTCCATCAGGAGCATCAACTTCTCCTTCCTCCTCCTCCTCTTCAGTATCCTCGTCTCCTTCATCGAATTCTTCTTCATCATTTTCCTCTGAGATTAGGACGTATTATGTGAGTAAATGTTGTTGTGATATGATGTGAGCAAGGTAGAGGATACCCAAAAGATGTCTTACCTTCTTCATACTCATACTCGATTGCATAATCTTCCTCGTCATCTTCTTCATCATCGGCGTTTCCGATCTCTATTTCTTCTTCAAATACGTCCTCTGTCAATCAATGCAAAGCATCAACATAGAGATAGATATATAAAAAGATGTTGAGCATATCATATGAATATTGAAGCATAGAACATATAGAAGAACAACATACCATCTTCTTCGTCTGCGGTAGCATCATCGTCGTCTTCTTCTTCATACTCTACATCAGCATCATCTTCAACAGAATCTGACGCACGAGGGCGACCTGGTCCTCTTGCAAATAGAGCATTTAACCTTTTAAAGTCGCTAGTCTTTGTGGGTATAGTTGTAGGTTGCGTGTGTTGTGCTGTCAGCTGTCTCATTTGTGTATTGCATTGAATAATGTTGTTGTATTTGCAAACATTTGATGGCATGAAAGCCAATATTGAAGGCGTCTGATGTATTAATGTTACTATGAGCAATGCCCACGAAGATACCCTTGCAATCTTAGGTACCATGATTTACTTATTATCTAATGTTTATGTGTTGCGACTGATCTCTCTTGTCCCTATCTTGCTCCTCTCTCTATACCTTCTATTGTTCCTCCTCTCTCTGTCTATACGTATCTCACACCCAGCACCACTGATGCTTACCTATCTAATATGATAATACGATATTGATTGGGTATTCTTAGTGGTATCCTTTTGCTAGAAGCATTTGCTTACATGTACAAAAGAAGAAGGTTTCTCGTATAAGTACTCTAAATACAATTGCTCAGCGCTTTGCCTACTCTCTTAGAGCACTGTCCATATATTGATTTGAGCTAGAGATGATGTGTGGTTTAGTTGATTTGTGATGGGTTGTAGGAGTCCAATTGCATGTTTGGTTCTCATAATGTATTTTTGCCGCTGGCAATTGGTCTAGTTCGTACAGTGGTTAGTATTCTGCATTGTGGTTGCAGTGACCCGGGTTCGATTCCCGGACTGGACACTTTTGGACCTGTTTCCTCTTTTGCTGACGTCCAATAATACTTTTTTATACATCCCTGACCTTCTCCAAGTCATGGGCTACAACTTTTGTGTGGTGAAAGTTGTTTGAAAAGGACTAGAACTCTCCTGTTTATGAGCTTAACAGCTATCCAGGTATCTTGTCATATATGACAAGATTTTGTTATATGCGAACTTCTAGCCGCTCCACCTCTGCAGGAAACCAACCTCAGATCAAAAACAGCGGTGTTTCGGAAAGCTCTGCTAT
>Ga0214478_100212_pt1 | contig 34040 bp, 29 predicted proteins | sample M1_20Mar14CPVII9_2_FD_178001 | JGI IMG/M metagenome (GOLD analysis project Ga0214478, IMG submission 178001) | Marine eukaryotic communities from Monterey Bay, California, United States - M1_20Mar14CPVII9sort6BwellD7 | ecosystem: Environmental > Aquatic > Marine > Unclassified | place: USA... | reverse complement strand
TCAATTGCAACTATACTGTGCTTTGAACCGCAGTAGTACTCGATTTAGTGGCGGAGTAATGTCGACTAGTTTGAGTATACCAAAAGGATACCGAGGCAACAAAAATCATATCACATGTGTTTAATGATATAGATAGAGGTAACAATATTGTTGCATAATAACCCATACGAGACAACAATAGCAGTAATAGATCATCCTACTACTTTATTTTAACCTATGTTAATAATTGGGATTGAGTATACCAGTATACCCAAAGTATACTCAGATGGTATACTCATTTCATATATACCATATTGTATCAATACTTGTAGTATCAAGTATTAAGTCTTCAAATTGTTTCCATCCGTTATAAGTGATTTGGTCATTATCTGATAAATCAATATGGGTGAGCTTTACATTACTCCGAAGTGATGGGCTAACCGGAGGGTTAGGCTACCCAGCCTACTAAGTAAAATTCTCATCTGGAGAAAAATCGGCCCCTGAACCTCTACCGTATATCAAAATGATCGCCGTGCTCTGGCGATCACGAATATATAGGGTGATTAACATCGATACGGGGAAATAAGAAATTGCAATAGACGACGTCGTGGCCGCCATGATGATCACTAAGCAAAACCGCTCCGCAAGAAACGGATTCAGAGTGAAAGTAGGTAAAAAGATACCGTAGAAGGGGGGATACCATTAGTTTTGCAATTTTGTTATATGCTAATTTGTTAGTTGAACGGATCGACAGCCATTAAATGTAAACTACAGCTTAATCATCCTATTGCAATTTACTCGCAAGATCACGCCGATCATTTTGATATGCCCTAGGGGGTCAAAAGTCAAAAATTCATCCAGATGAGATTTTTTGGGTAGCCTAACCCTGCCTAACCCTCCGGTTAGCCGATGCACATAGAGTTGATAAACATTCATCATCAATCTTATTCTGTAGGGAATTGGGAGGATCTTCATTGTTACCGAGGCTTAATTTCCAGTAATGTTTGTTGGTGTTATTTGCCAAGGCCCTTACAATTACCCCAACATTGCAATTGTTCAAGTATAGAACTTTCAACCTTGTTGTATCCAAAGAAGATAACGTCCCAAGATGCTCCTGTTCCACATCTATTTCCTCAAACATGAGACTAATTAGTCCAGTCAGTACCGATGATATAGTCTTCAAGTTAGCCTCATCCAATTTTAAATAACTAAGCTTGACATATCTAAGAGCATTATTGGAACAACTTGAGAAGTAATCACAAATATGCCCTATACTCTCTTGTGATATAGGCAACTCCACATCACCATATAAAGAAAGCCTCTTTAAGGAACGATTCTTCTCATGAGGACCATGAAAGAGATGTGTAATTAATCTTTGATAATAACATACTGACACATAGTTCCTGTCTACTAATTTGATGCTAATATTCTTCAAGTTGCAATAGTTTGATATAAGACGACCGACCCGTTCTAATGCCTCTGGTTTAAACAAATGAGGATTGATGATAATAACAACTCGTTTAGAAGACCTTCTTTTCAATTTCAGTATTTGCTGGTAGTGTTTCATTGTTATACCCATAAAGATTGTATCTCCCTTTTCAAAATTTAAGAGATTTACAGTTAGATCTTCGGTATCATCTTCACTGTCCGCCGGTTCTAAGCTATGATCACTATCACTAGCCCAACCTCCATCACTACTCTCGCGTGTTACATTGTTTTGTGCATTTGATGCTAAGGTTGGTGATGTTGACCAATCGATCAACTCTGGACCTGTTAGAGTAGTATTACCTACCTATTTATTGTGAGAACGCAGGGGAGAATAAAGATATTTTGACGAACTTCTTGAATACTCGAATTATAAAATTATTAGGTAGATGACCCAGCAACATACATAAGGCAGGCTTTGACGCTCGTTTTGTCAGTAGTAGAGTACCACCTAATCAATTAGGGTTCTTCATTGGCTAAATATCTTTTGAAAAATGACATAAGTCTATCATTCAATCCCTCTACAAACCTCTAACTCTAGTTCGTCCTTATAATATGATGATCATGATGCAATGCCTCTATACGATATCCTCGACGCCACCAACAACATGGCTACTATGTTTAATTCTTAATTTTAGTCTAACATTTGTCTCAGCGGCATGGCCACACGACGACGATTTAGATGATCCAACAAATATCGATTCCAATGGAGAAGAAATCGTTACCGTATCACATTGGGGAGATGCAGCCATACTAACAGTCACTGCATGGAATGTTATGGTAATTACTCTTGAGGTGAATGATTTTAGACATCGGTTAGCTACTGCAAATATGTCATTATCCACAAATACAAATGATAAAAATGATAGATACACTGCATCACTAATTGCAATTCGATATGGTGTTCGAGATGCATTGATTGATTGGTTAATTATGTATTTAATTGGTTATTCAATTGTGGCTGGTTGTACTTGGACTAATGCTGAGCCTGAAAGGTGAGTTTATGTGTATTTGTATGTGCATATGTTGTATTTAATAGATAGATATACATTTCAAATCTTAATACTTTACTAACATATCCCGAATTGTTTGGTATCTAATCTTCATTATCATTAGTGTGGTAGTAATTCAAGGATTTTCAGCTATATTCAGTTCTGTTATTCTAGCAATATCAAGTTTTAAGTTTCCTTTATGGCTTGGTATTTATCGAAGATCAAAGTTAACAACATTAAAAGATACGTCCAATCTTGCCCCGAAGGCGGTTGCTGAATTAACAGAGGAAGGATCTACAACTACACTCGAGGAATTTCGTTATCAAGTTCGTCTTGGTTGCGGTAAACATTATAGTCAGTGGGTATACTTCCTGCTTCCGTTTTATGTCGATTTAAAGATATGGTGGGGTGCATTAAGTATCGTGTTGGGATTAATTGCCGGGTATGGTGTTCTGTTTGTCGTATACAAATGTCGTCAGAGATTCAAGAAACATAGAGTATATGTTGCTGCCTTTGCAGCTCAGTTCTTGTCTGTATGGAGTGCCTTGTTCTTCACATGGGGCATGTATATTGTCCAGGAGGGCTGGAACCGAGAAATTGGTGATCCGACGGTTGTTTATACCCTATCCTTTTTCTTGTTCTTGATTGGATGCCTAATCATTCATGGATTGAAGTATTATGAACAGAAGACATTGGATGATGAGGAAGAGGATACAGAAGACTCGGCACGTTTGTTCGAAGATGATACTGTTAGGAAGAAGGAGACGACCAATGGCTTACTCGATGGTGGTACTGCTGAGCAAAATGTCGATGAAGATGGAGAGGTTGAATTCCCAAGTGATTTGGAATTGGAGGAGCCATTGTTAAATGAAACGACATCATCACAACCCAAACTTATGGAGCGCTATTCATCTCTTAACTCCACTGAAGAGGGAGATTTCTTTGGGAGTGTCTACTTCAACAGAGTCAAAGTACGTTCAATTGCTCCTCGGCAGATTTATAAAGATATCTCTGCCAATGAATCTTCTAATGATCAAAAGTTGTATCGGCGTATTTGGTACAAACTCCCATTTAAACCAGCATGGGAGCTATTCGTCTGGGGATCTATGAACACGACAGGTTGCTGCCGTAAATCTTCCGGGTTTAGTGACTTCTCGTCAGGCTTTCACAAGCTGTGGTATGTTTTGGCAAGGACTCTAAAGATATGTATCAACTTGCTTTGTCTGTATGTGGCCATCATAGCTTGTGGAGCTACAATCCAGCGGAATATTACCAAGACAAGACTACCCGCCTCCTTTGAGCACACATACAGTAAGTTTTATATGAGATGTATACAATCTATTTGCTTTGTTTGATTATTCATACACTTTTCTGTCTCTGTTTAGAACATCAAAACGAGCCTGATGCTGCGGTATGTGCATATAATGTCAAGTGTGGAGATATTCAAACATTCGAAAGTAAAGAGTTGGCAACCTTGAGTAACTTTACAGTACTTCATTGTGGAGCATGTGCTGGTAAGTGCTGTGTTGAGAAATTTGAGCACATCTTGTGTTCATTGTTTAAGAGGATATCATGAGACTAATTCCTTCTTTTCTTTCATCCCTTCTTTCCTATCAGCCTGTTCAAACTGGCATGACTTTCCTTTCCAACTACTGGATTTGGCAACACCCAGTAGAACTTGTGGACAGAAGAACATCTTTTATCAAGGCGACGAATTCCTTACTCGAGTACAGAAGTGTCACGAAGAAGATATTGGTTTTTCAGCCGAATGCTCATGGCACTGGGCTAACAATGTAGCATGTTCCAAGAAGAACTGTGCTTTCATCTACATACAAAGTTTGATGACGAATCGTGTTGCAGACTTCAAGGTTGGGCCAAACTCCATTACGTCTGCAACTTGCTCCGAAGCATCATGCGAAGCAGGCCCTACATATCACTTTGTAAAGGTGAGTGCTTATTGCTATGTTTGATATGATTTGCACATATATCTTGTGATCATACTCACTTATTCTTCGACCTTCCATCATATCCCAAAACAGGGTGTGGGTGCAAATCGTCGTCGGATGAATGTGGAGTCTGAGATCAAGCGCCCACCGGCTGAGCAATGTCAACTTGTTGGTCTTGAGAAGAATAGCAATGGATACCCTGACTGGAAATCATTTCTCGAAGTGACCTATGATGACGATAAGAATACCGTACAACCATTACCTGTATGTCCTGAGGCATAAAAAGAAGTTGGTAAGCGAGGAATGCAGAGGTAGAAAAGAAGAGGTAGGGATTCAGGCTCTGGGGGGTAGTTAGTTTCCATAAATGTATAAAGTATTTTGAAGTTTCGATTGATATTTTCCCTTATCAACTAGGTGCATGAATGGAATATACTTTCAGAGCATTAGATGGATCATGTTCAAGGTCTCTGGCAGTAAATACATTTGAATAAAAAGGCGCACATCATGTAGACATCATGTGCACAAATAAAGGTGTTTTCGTGTGAAAACTGAAACACCAATAAACTAATAAACTCATTATAAACATGGATGATGGACTCTTCTTCTAATCCAACAGCCGAATCCACGGCAATCCTACCATCAATATCATCCGATCATGACTTACATGTATCATGTTATTGTGAAGAGAATGCCTGGCGTTTAGTCTACCGTCATTTACATTATCAAAAACAACAAACTCCAAACTCAACCAATAATTGCAATTATTTTGTTGTGTTTGTTTCAAATGATAAACGATGCTGTCCATACTTCAATCAACGTGCTAAGCCTAAACCAACATCAGCAGATGATATATCTACTATGGATTATGTTTATTGGGATTATCATGTTATTGTTATACGTCGGTGTACCGTTGAACTATCAAACGATACAAAAGAAGGTGCATCAAACAACAATAACAATAGAACAGAAGTTTTAGATATTGATACATGGCTACAACCCTATCCATGTCAATTAGAAGAATATCTGTACAAATCATTTCCGCATATAATGAGTAATAATAATAATAATAATGTCGATACACAATACCATCCAAAGTTTCGAGTAATACCAGCACAACAATATCTCAAATATTTCTATTCAGATAGGAGTCATATGATTGATACAAAGACTGGTAATTGGTTAGCTACACCTCCTGAGTATCAACCGATAATGAATGGATTAGCATTAGCCGATGACAATGGTATGAAGAGGAATAATAATGATAAGAGAGGTGAAGGAGAGGATACTAGATCTAATCTTGACATGTATATAGACATGAAAGTACAGAGTAGTAGTAGTAGTAGTGATAATGAATCAGCTGCATTTGGAAGAGTATACACTCTTGATCAATTCCGAAAAGCATTCACCTAGGTATATAGAATTAGATAGTACAATTAGCAATGTCGAATCTGATGAGTAACTAACATACATACATAGAAGTTTTAAACCCCACACTGCCGTGATTTTGGGGGTGCCTGATAGACTATCAGAGGCCTAAGATGAACATACTAAGTCGGGTTCTTTTATTAGTCTATACTGACAGTCTACACTTAGAATACCTAGGTCAATCACGAGACGTTGAGAATCCTATGAGAATAGTGTGAAGAATCATATGAGAATTGATGAGAATATAGGAGAAGCAGGCTTATACTAGCTCATCAAGAGGAGCATGCGGTTCAGGGTGGCCTCGGATCAGGTTGTGATGTAGATAGACTAGAGGCGTACTGTAGAGGGTATCCTGTTGGTATCCTTTATGCAGAAGAAGAAGTATTGAGGAGAGGAGCAATGCTACCTGATTAAAGAATAGAGCATTGTATACCACAGTTTTATATTGTTACAACCATACTATTAGATCAGTACCTATGTAAATTGAATTAGCTACTTTATTCAATGGTAGTGGTCCCTCTCCTTACCCAAAACAGAGTTTTCTATGGCATGAAATTTGCAATTATGTTGTTATTGTTTGTGTTTTGGGCGTCTGTGATGTGTTGGTCTCCTCCTCGAAGTAATCAACAATATCAATCATTAATCTATTGTCGTCTAGAGTGTCTAATAAGTAGTGGTTTCGGGGCGAACACACACCGCTTGAACTTTTACCCAGCGTATAACAATAAGGACACAAAATTGCACCATAAAAACACATCACCACAACTTCTTTTATCTATGAACATGAGAAGATTAGTCAGCTCGTACACTGCAAGGCATTATTGTTGCAAAACAATCATTACCAAAGATATTGCAATTCGTCCCTTAGTTATTACTGGTCAGTACCAACAGCGACAATTATCAAATGATATACATCATACTAATACTAATCTCACACTACCATTATACAAATCAACCAACGTCGGACGACCACCAACCCATCAATCAATAATAGAAACAAATAAACAATATCTAATCACTAAACTAAATTTCACTACACAACATTTCAATAAAAGTATGATACGAAATCTATTAACATTAAACATTGGCACGTTACATAATCGTGTTATATGGTTACAATCTAGATTACAATTATCTACTGTTGAGATACAACGTATTGCACAATTACAACCGGGTATATTAACACGACAGTCGAATAAGAATTATTATTATCCAAATAAGAAAAGTAGTAATGAAGGTGATAATGACCCCTTTCCATTAGCATTATCACCAAAGTTGAACATCTTACAACAACGATTGCAATTAGATGATTTATCATTGAAGAAATTGATAGTACGTACGCCAAGTATATTAATGGCAAGCTTGGATGGTAATTTAGAACCAAAGTTGAATTATTTACAAAGGAAACTATCTTTAGATGATGATACATCATTACGAAAGTTTGTATTGACATGTCCAAGTGTATTAGCTTGTAGTATTGAGGAGAATATTGAAGTTAAGTTAGATTGGTTACAAGAACGTTTGATATTAGATGAGAAAAGATTGACAAAGTTAATAATCAGCTTTCCCAATGTTATTACAATTAGTATACACGACAATATAGAACCGACATTAGATTGGTTACAACATCGTCTCTCATTGACGAATGAACAACTGTCAAAGGTTATACAAAAACGTCCAAGTATTCTAAGTCTATCAATTACTGATAATATAGAACCAACATTAGATTGGTTGCAACAACGACTTCAATTAAATGATACTGCCTTGAGCAAACTCATACAACAAATGCCACCCATTCTTGGACTCTCAATGTCTGATAATATAGAGCCAAAGTTAGATTGGATACAAAATCGTCTATCCTTAACAGACGAACAACTAACAAAGATGATACAACGCTATCCAGCACTTCTTACTTGCAGTATAGATAGCAATATCGAACCAACATTAAACTTTTACATTGATGCCTTAGGAGGAGATAAGAATGAAGCAATAACATTTGTTATTTCGAATCCATCCTCATTTGGTCGAAGTTTGGAGAAGAGACTCAAGCCTCGATTAGAAGAGGCACAAAAGGCTGGTATTGATGTAGATTCCAAGCTTTTATATCAACTTATATTCTATACCAAAGATAAATGGAATGGCAGGATCGAGTTACAAAAGGGTATCAACATATCACATCGTCAATCACATCCGAGTTGTGCATCACCGTTACATTCGACTCCAAGGATTGGTAGCGGAGGACAAAGAAGACCATTCACCACAAATACAACAGTTACAACTACAGATCAATCAATAGTCGAAACAAACAGACAGTATATGATGAATACATTAGGGTTTAGTGACCAAAAATTGGACAAGATAGAAGCAAGTGCTAGTAACATACTAACACTCGATATCGGTACATTAGATAAACGTGTACAATGGTTAAAGAAGCGTCTTAATTTGACTAATAATGAAGTGAAGAAACTAATTCACTCTCAATCAACTATTCTTGGAAGACAAACAGAATCAGACAATGGGATGGAGTCAAAGTTAGATTGGTTACAAAAACGACTTCATTTAGATGATACTGCACTCAACAGAATGATTCAACGAATGCCAAAGTTACTAAGCTATTCTACCCCCAACAAGATTGAGCCCACATTAGATTGGTTACAACAACGGCTTGACTTAAATGATGTTGCACTTAGCAAAATGATTCTCCTAAATCCGTCAATCCTCGGCAATTCAATATCGGATAATATGGAACCAAAGTTAGAATGGTTACAACATCGACTATCCTTGACAGATGCAGAACTATCTGATATGATACAGAAACAGCCAGCTCTCTTTGGATATAACATACCCAACAATTTAGAACCAACATTGGACTTTTACATTGATGCCCTGGGAAGTAAGAGTGACGCTATTACATACGTTAGACAAAAGCCTAAAGCATTCAGTTATAGTTTAGAAAAGAGACTGAAGCCTCGATTAAAGCAAGCATTGGATGTTGGGATGGTTGTGAATGCCAAACTGATGAATCTTATTAATTCGTATACCAATGAACAGTGGGATAAAAAGATTGCTAAAGAGGGGGGTGAATAGAGTATAAAGTAACATATCTTATATACAATTGTACACTATCGTCGACTAAATTAAGGTCTATCTAGCCGACGGATCAACTACTCATAAGTTATGCAAGTTCAATTCATGTCAGACAACTTCTCCCGCAGCTTCTTGATCTCTTCTAATGCCTCGTCAAGAGTCTGTATGTCATCTAATTCGTTGGCACCTGTATCGACCTTATTATCTGGAGTAGCTTCTTGGATATCAATCCCCTCTTCCTGTTTCTCTTCTTCCGTATTATGAAACCCTCTATCCTTCATAGCTGATACACCATTGCCCGTATTGGATACTTTGGCATTAGAATAGCTACCGATGTACTTTAACTTCCCCATTACCGCAATAAGCCCATCGTCACCATCACCGATTGAGTGAGTTGGTGGCGTCCCTGGCGTAGGTGCAAACCTTACAGTATGACTTACTTTTGCTCTGTCAGATGTTGTATGCTTCTTCTCCTCCTTTTCTTTTAGCCATCGTCTTGTATGAACAATCTTGGGCAGAAACATAAAACCAAGCACTGCCAATGATACACAGGATATGAGGAGAACCATGACCACGAAATATGCCCTTGGGATGTTCCATAGTAAACATATACATGGAATACCAATGATCATGACTTGCAGCATGGAGGCCATAATGATTGTAATATACTTTGATTCACTGAATTCCGTCTGTATTGTCCTAGCTCTATATGATTGCACATTGGCAATGACGAGTAGACTAATGTTGATAATCAGTAGTATAATGACGTATGGAAAGAAACTGTTGGCATCTCGTGTTTCTGATTTACTTGTGCATACTCCGTACGTGGCAATGATTCTGTTCCACTCATCTGTCCCATCTGAGTTGAATCGTTGATAAGTCAGTGGAGCTATTATTGTCCAACAAGTTAATACTACTATATTCATTGCCATCATTATAAAGTAAGGCTTCATTACATCTAACGATGTCACCTTGATTCTCTTGAACATATTGGGATTGTGAAAGATCTTATTAACTCTCCAAGTTTTGGCAAATAGAGCCGAGAACTGAAGCATGCACAAAATGTGAGTGTTTTGTATAGGATTTACTGCAAATGATTATGCAGAAAATAAAGGGGGTATACGAAATCGATATGAACTTACAATAGTCGTAAAACCAATCGTCATTAACCATGGTACTGTTGTGAGGAAAGACGAGATAGATAAAGGATCAGGAGTGCACGTCGTGAATATAGGCTATTCAAACACAGATACACGCCGCATCATACTATCTACTCACCTGCCATACAACTTTGATCTGCAGCCTTTTGTGAATGTCTAGTGTTCTCAAATGCCAACGGAACCATTGCCGACGAGAATATCAATATCCCAATAATAATCATCTGCAGAAAGAAAGGCTGAGAAGCCTTGACCACACGTGTCTTCCTCTTTACAAATACCCATATGGATAACCCAATTGCTATCGATGCTATCAATGCAAATAGAAAGTATCCCAATATGTGTAATCCTTCTATATAATTCTCATTAACTGTAAGCTCCGGTAATACCAAAGGGAAACGAATAACTTCTAAGAATGCCGTGCCGAAAATGACTCCTTTCACATCCTCTACATTTCCCTCACTAATCTTAAACAGTATATCAATTGATTGTTCACCCATTTGATACGGAAGTTGTCTGAAGTTGTGACATGACAAGATACACATCATGTGAGCATATTGTTCGCATTCGAACAAGAAAACAATTTCAATCTTCTCTACTCTTATGCATGACATACATAACAAAACAACTCACCCAACTAATCCATTAACATAGCCCTGATTCATTAATTCAATCTGTTGTGGTAATGTATCAGCAACTATTAACGTCATATTACGATTAGCATCCACAAAATCTTTCCATGGTTGTGTATCTTCACCAAACATCGGCCAACCTCCTACGGGCATTATAGCATCAACATTCTCTTTAGAGTATTCATACATTAAATCTAATGAAACTGATGTAGAATCTAATGAATCTTTGTAGGAACTAGTAACTTCGTTCCATTTAGTATCTGCTAATCTATCACGAACACCTTGTACTCGTTGGATAATATTAGGAGCACTGCCGCCAATTATACCATAGGTACCACCTCGGGGGGCTAGTTGGTGCAACAGCTTACCAAGTTCCATACCAAATGAGTAATTGTCTGTACCAATATATGCTTTACGTAAACTATTTTGTGCATCTGAATCAAATGTTATAACTGGTATGTTGGCATTTACTGCTCGGCTTATTGCTGGTGTTATTATTTCTGTATCACTAACTGATATTGATATGCCATCAATTTGTCCGTATGTACCGTTTATTATTGCATCGATTGTTGATGCTTGTTGTATTGGATCTTCATAGCGTGGTCCAACGTATAGACAGCTAATCAAAGGCGTTTCATAGATATGAGTATGATGCAAGATAGCAGAGATATAATTTCACACACAATCTCACACAATATATATAAACTCACTTGACATTCGATAACTGAGCAGCCCGGGCTACACAACCATCACGTACGACACTAAAGAAGACATTGTCAGTATTCTTGGGTATTACTGCAAAGGTTAAGTTCGCCGTTGTTGTATTATCGTCTGGTAGGGTTGTCATGATAAAGTGGTCGTTTGAAAATTATATAATAGCATGCACCATAAAGAAGGAGTTAAAAGCAGAAGACGCCGTCCAATATTAATATTTAAATTGGTTATAGGATTCTATTTCTTGGTGATATTACTGTTATTCTCTTCTGCTCTACTCTATGCAGTGGACAATACACCAGCATAAATAGGTACTTATATGATTGCAACACAACAGATAAAACTACATATGGTATTTTTCATAATAGAAAACTCAGTTTTGGATACCGACATAAAGAGATAGATATTGACCAACGCCGATGTGCCGCTAACCATACATAGCAAATAGGCATAGTTATCATGGCAAACCGCTCTCCTCCCATCGTATCAGCAGCTATTGCAATTAGCTTTGGTTGTGGTATATTCGTTGCAACTCATTTCCTACGATTGCGTGATAGAGAAAGGTTAAGAAAAGGTAAGTATGATTTGTGCATATGATAATGATATGCACTCCATCTTATTTATGTATCATCTCTTTTTTCTTATCCATACTACGTCTTGTCTATTATAAATACATATACACAATATATAGCATGTAGCCGGACACAAAAGCATTTAGTCAAGTCTCAACGTGCAGCATTAGGTATCGATTTAGCACGTTACATTCCACTATGGCAAAACAAACAATATAAACAAAAGGTTGTTGTTTTAGGTGCTGGTTCATTCGGTACAGCCATGGCATACGCAGCAGCTCAAGGTGGTAACGATGAATAATATACATGAGAGATGCTAATCAATGTGCAACTATTAACAAAGAACATCGTAATCCAAAGTACTTATCAGAATTTTCATTACATGTCGAGGGAGGGAGTGGTAGTGAAATACGAGGAATATGTACATTAAAGGAATTGAAAGAAGAGTTATCAACTCCCGGTGTGGTGATATTACATGCATTGCCATGTCAACTAACTCCAAGGTGGTTTAAAGAACATGCTGATCTGATTCCACATGATGCATTAATCTGTTGCACTGCAAAGGGATTATACTTAGAGACGAATCAATTAATGGGACATGCTATATTAGATTCATTGGATAGAGCAGATCAACCATTGGCATTCCTATCTGGTCCAAGTTTTGCAGAGGAAATTATGAAGGGATACCCGACTACGTTAGTGGCTGCATCGAATGACCTATTTCAAGCGGTGAGGGTAAAGAAGATATTGAGTAACTTTAAAACCATTCGAGTGTTTACTTCGGATGATCCCGTGGGTGTTCAGGTGAGTGGTGTATTGTGATGGTTGATTGGTATCATATCGTATACTATATGATTAGAAGTCTTACCTTTGAATACTTAACCCGGAACTAAATGAAAACAAAAGCTGGGAGGAGCTTTAAAGAACCCCTTGGCCGTTGGTGCTGGGATGGTGTCAGGATTAGGATTCGGAACGAATACACTCTCCGCAATGGTAACAAGAGCTTCTCATGAACTAAGACAGCTATGTATTGCAATGGGAGGGAATCCACGTACCATAGATGGACTAGCGGGTATCGGAGATTTAATGCTGACCTGTTTTTCCAACCAATCTAGGAATCAACGATGTGGTCAACGATTAATGAAGGGAGAGAATGTTGAAGATATTCAAAAGACGAGTACTGTTGAGGGTGTGGCCACAGCTGATGTAGCAATTGTATATGCCGACATGTGTGGATTAGAACTACCAATATTCCGTTGTGTACACAGTTTGATTCACAAACACATTACTCCAGATGAAGCGGTGCGGATTTTAATGGCTGGAAGATCTCGAAAGTAAAAGCTTTAAAGTACAAGGTATCAAATGATCTCGTATACTTAGAACTTCATATTATAGATCTCCTCTCCGACGGATATACATTTATGAGTTACATATCTCAGTACAACTCATCATTATCATCATCCAAATCTAATGCACCTAACATGCTTGGGCACCTACCAATGCAACCCGACGGTATTGTCAAATCATCTTCTAAAGCAACAGGCTCTACACCGAATCGTAATTGGCAAGATCCTGTCTCAAAATTTGGTTCCATAGCAAGGGACACTCCCCATCGTTCGGCAAAGAATCGTTGAGTCGGTACTTTACACATCTTGGCCTGCCATTGTGTGGATGAGGAAGATGATGGGCGGATTAGGATTAGAAACATTATGTGCACATCTTATTCAAACTTTAAAGAGAAAAAGTGATATCCAAATATGACTTACACATATCCCTTTACAGTTCGATCCCTCAAGTACACGGCATCGTTCTACCAATAAACCACCCCCTTTACTAGTATCACTGTCATCTATGGAAGTGAGCTTCGTGTCACCTACCAAGAACCCAAGGAACTGGTTAGCAAACCAAGCCAGAAGAAATGGTGTACTATCCCAATCTTTGAATATTGATCTGTATATAAACGGTATTGGTCCTGCTAATGCTGTCATTGTTTGTAATGATACCCTTTCTAATTCGTCTGTTCCTTTAGTTCTTCGCAATTCATGTAGTTCATCCATCATACCCTTTTGTTTCTTGACGAATCACTCCAGATTGACGTTGTAATGTCCATCGAAACAGGGACAGTAATACATCATCGATAGGAGATGGTTCAAACGGTTCCTCAGGTGGAGGTGGATTTGGTATTAATGATGCCTCTTTGTATACTTTAGGAGGAAGGCTGGGAGGTGCAAGGGCATCAGCCGATTGAAATAAGAATACCAGAGCCATAATTATGATAATGATCGGAGAAGTTGTTACCCTGGCCCTGATGCCACCAGCAGAAGAAGATGACGACGATGACGTGTCCGCAGTACTACTACTATCCTCCATATCAATATCATTATCATCCGAAACGGTGGTTGTTGTGGAATTATCTTCTTCATAAAGACCATCTCCGATGCAACTATTGTTTAAAAAGTACTCCCAATAAGACATAAACACATCCTCTGATCCTGTAAATAACTCTGATGAAACTGTCATATTTGGTGAAGAATTATTAAATTCTGTATATGGATTGGTAGTATTGGCAGTAAATGCATATACTATCATACACTTATCATATAAGTCAAAGTATGTCCAAGGAATGTATACTGATGTAGTGGGTGATTCTGTGCAATTTGTACAAGTTTCATCTGTACAATCAATTGCATATTGATATATACCACTTGATAAAGTAGACGTTGGTTGACGTATACATGTTTGTACCCACTTTGTATAATATGTATAGGATGTATTATCATCTTTTCACATAGATCACCATTATTGAGAGACTTAAGGGAAGAGGCATACCCTTTGCCCCAATAGTTTTCTCCTGAACAATTTGTTGTATCTTCTTCATAGTATGTAATCGGCAGGTTGCCTTCCCATGAACTATTGTTGGCCGCGTCGACAGTAGTTACTAATAACAATACTGCTAACAACAATAGTGGATATGCAATCATGTTAATGTTGCTTGTGATCTCTTGCTTGTGATATGTGTGATGTATATCACCCGCACACGTAATTGCAATTATAATTTGTGTGAGAGTGTAGAAGAAGTTGGAGGTGTATGAGCTTAAATGCAAGATTTGTCTCTAGAGTGAGAGATATAGAATATCGTACGCCTTTATTGAGGTCGAGATGAATAAGGTCAGTGTATTGTATGCTGATTGATAACCCCCATGAGAAGACATAAGAAAGAAAATCTTCTCCACTATGTCGCAAGTCATAGAGTGAAACTCATGCACCCTGCACCACGCCCTTCATTCTCCGCAATCCAATCAACATATGTCGCATATAGATATGCATCTTGACATAATGAGAAGGGGGATATGCATCTTGACATAGTGTAATCAAAGAAATGGTGTCAGAAAAGCATGCAAAGGCTAGTAGTCGGCCACTAACAAACATCTAAGTAGAGTTTGAATTTCAAATCTCTTTCCTTGATGACATAATGAACCTTTCTTAACGTAATGAAGGATTAGCCCAGTGTTGTGCTGCACAAATCACGCAACCTCCTAACAACTACTAAAAGCTCATAATTTTTCAGAGCTTGCAATTGCAACACCTCTCTACTCTCGGTCTCGACCAATACTATCATCTACAACTATATTCTCCCACACATACCATACCATACCATCATGAAAGTAACCAACGTTGTACTCTTTGCCGTTATCAACTCCAATCTGACACCAGGAAAGTCCGTTTAGTATTAGTAACTTAGTATTGTTTTGGTCATATAATATTTGAATTCATGTGTACTAGTTCAATATGAATATGAAGTGTTGGTGATTTGATTTGGTCTCATTCTAATGTATCTTTATACTAACATAAGTTGCTATCTCTATCTCTCTCCGTCTTCATCTTCATAAACCACAGCCAAAGCAATTCGCCGCGCTGCATTGCAAAAAGTTGGCAAGGATGATGAGGAAGAACTCCCCGATTCATCTACCGCTGCTGCGGCTCTTGCCCCAGAGTCCAATGTTGAACATATCAAGCAAATGCAGGAAAAGATGGATACTGGTGTTCTTGATGGTGTTGCCAATGAATCTGATCGTATCTTAGGGAAGAAGAATAAGAAGGGCAAGGGGGGCAAGAAGAGTAAGAATATGTTTGTGAAGGATGGTTGCAGTTGCTCTTCAGATACTGCAATGGAACTTGAAGAAGCAAAATTAAAGATTGCCGAACTAGAAGAGAAACTTGGAGCATGTAAAGCAAATGTGGAAGATGTTGGATATTATGGAGATGGTGAAGGTGGTGGTGAACTTGAAGAACTTATTGCTTTTATTCCAGATGGTGGTGGAGGTTTAGGTGTTGCTTCCTCGGGCTCTGTTCCCAGATATGGTTATTGTAACATCGATAATAGTTTCCGAGACTGCTATGGAGGTAAGAAATGGTTTTTCGTGATATACAATCCAAATGTTTCCCTCACTATATTCATCACAATGTTGTTTCATATGTAATGTGATTTAGGTGGACCTAACAGCCAGGGTGTATATTGCAGGTATGATCAAAACAAATTCGCCTATACTTGTCAATGTCCACAAGCCACCGTACAAAAGCGTTCATTTGGGCAGTGCTGTACAAGGAACACCGATTGCCAATCTAATAATTGTAGAGAGCAAGGCGCTGGACCCCGCTGTGTTTAAATTATGAAAAAAGATTTGGAAAAGGGAGGAATGTTGGTATGTTGTTTTGCAAATTGATATATTTAGTGAGGGTTGGATTTTGATTAAGACTGGGGATCGTTGGGTGAAGGGTGGTTTGGATTGAGGGTTGTTTAGATAATGGTATGTAGGAGTAGTGGGCAATGTAACCACTTGTTTAAATGAAACCATATTATATGTACATGGGGATAGCAATCGCTTCGCCTTCCCCTGGGAAACCTCTCTCGTTTAAGCAGGTCTCAACTGACGCGATATCTCCCTAGTATGTTTCAATATTGAAACCGGTACGTCGACACTAGTAAGAGTTATCAATCGTTCAATGAGAAATCAACGATAGATCAGTATTCGTATATGAAATAGAAGTAATTTATATTACGAGATGTGTAGAGAATAGCAAGGAACACGCTTCCAGAGGTGGATAACCAAGTCGTAGCCTGAAATCTAAACTAACTAACTAACTAACTCGGTTTTTACCTCTAGCTTTTGTTTTATCCTCTAGCTTGTTCAACTCATTCGAGTAGCTCACTACCAAATCGTCGTTCAACTGACATGACCGAATGTACCTCACCAAGCTTATTCATCAACAACTGAAGTTCTTCCAAATCACTTACTCTAGTGAGGAACTCTAAAGAGCAATGCTCGGCAGAGGAACTACTACCAGTCTTGAGTATCTCAGAATACTTTGATGCTATGACACTACAGTCTGCCAAGAGGAGCTTCCGATCAATTGCCATGACAACTATTTCAACAAGGAATGTTTCCGGAGTGCTTCCTCCTCCCTCTTCTTCCCATGGTTCAGCTTCTGACCAGACTAACTTGACAGGGTCTCCTACTACGTCATCCACATTCACAGCATCTGACTTTGCGTCATTAAGTGCCTGCTGTGCATATGGACACTCTAATCTATGTACAATTGTTGGGGCATCAGCCGTATGTCCCTTCGTTCCTATGATGGTATCCCCGCGGATGGGGAGGCAGTGCCGACATGCACACTCAGAATCAGCATACTCAACTGGTCCACCGTCAGGTAGATCAACAGTGGGAGATGAAAAAGAAGAAGACTTGGGGGTCATCATCTGATCATCTTCTATCATGTTGTCATCTTCTTCCAATAGTGTCAAGGCATTACTATTACCATTTACTTGAGAGGCATACATTTCTTGTGTAATGTTCGTGAAACGACTACCCTCATCACTTGCCTCAAGTACCTTAAGTGGTACGAGGAAGATCTTACTAACTTTTGTTCGTATAAAGTTCGTATTGTGAGATTTGCCAACGGCATATAGCAGCTCGTCGACATCATTATAATGTGATCTTCCGGGGAGGAAGGATGACAACTCTTCAGTATTCTTGGGTACGTCGAACTTATACTCGAGGTATGAAGACTGCCGTATTTCATCATCATGTTGAGTAAGATAATCGAAGAATATCAACTCTCCCGACTTGGTTAAACTATCACGTTGCTTGGAACGGAAGTAGGTACGTAACTTTGACCTTGTTGATCGGCTTTTGGCAAACCTCATCCATTCGGTGGTTGGTCGACCCTCCCCGGTTAGGATTGATACGACATCTCCGTTCTTAAGCTTGTAAGAGATGGGTACCTATTGGTGGAGTGGTAAGATTGTTGTTTGAGGAGAGGAAGTAGAAGGGATATGGAGGTTGAGTTGAGGCATTCCAAAACAAACAAACATAAGCATCGAATCAAACAACATATAAGACAAGAAGCACGTACCGGCTTGCCATTAATCTCAACCCCATGCATACTCAATCCAACCTCGGTATGTATCTGAAAAGCCGCATCAACAGCCGTGGCACCTCTCGCCAAGTTTAATATCTTACCATTCCTTAAAAACACAAAGACACGTCGACCCAACAACTCCCTTCGGACACAATCAACAAAATCACGTGAGTTCGTATCCTGTTGCCATTCCTTAATACTAGATAACCATGGTGTGTTATATAACTCTTGTCCGGTGGATGTGCCGCTACGTTTCATCTCATCCTTGTAGGCAAAGTGACTTGCCATACCATATTCGGCAACTTGATGCATGTAACTTGTACGTATTTGTACTTCTACACTCTGTCCTTTATACATTAATGCCGTGTGTAAACTTTGATAACCATTTGGTTTTGGGAATGAAATGTAATCTTTAACTTTGGTAGGCATTGGTTGGAATCCAGGTAGGTGTTGTACCAACCCTAGTACATGATAGCATAACCAAACACCAGAGTCTGCCTCATCTTGCTGCGCTTGTCCAACATTGGTAACTACCTCAGGCGTAAGTATAACACGTAACGCCACCAAGTCGGATATATGATCTAAATTACGATCGTGCTTCATTTCCATCTTATGCCATAACGAGTACAACTCCTTCGTCCGTCCAACTACCTCAATATTAACATTCTGTGATGATAACGTTTGATCATTCTCCAATGTTTGTTTTAATACCCTAATACTATTATCTAACGTCTCACCGAATTGAGATTGTCGTTGACTTAATCGTTGATTTAACTGTGCATACTCATTCGGGTACAGGTACATGAAGGCTGTATCTTCTAATTCAGATTTGAATGGCCATAATCCCATCCGATGCGCTAATGGGGCAAAGATATCAAGTGTTTCACGTGATATCTTCTTTTGTTTCTCAGGCTTCATATGCCGTAAGGTACGCATGTTATGTAATCGATCGGCTAACTTGACAATGATAATACGATAATCGTCAGTCATGGCAATAAACATTTGACGTAGATTTTCGGCTTGTTCATCTGCATAATCGGCAAATGCCAATTTAGGTAATTTTGATACTTTAGTTTCACCCTCGACAATGTTTTTAACTTCATCTCCAAACATTGCTTCGACCTGTTCAAATGTTAAATCTGTATCTTCCACTGTATCATGTAACAAGCCTGACATTACAGTTTCGGCATCCATTTTCATACCCGATAATAACAAGGCTACTTCCACTGGATGGATAATAAACGGTTCACCACTTTTTCTCATCTGACTCCGATGTGCACGATATGCCACCCTCAGCGCTTGTTTAACCTTCATAGCATTACTTGTACCCAAATAACTAACAGTTGGTAATAACTTATCCCAATATCCCTCAATCATATTATAATCATGTTTATTTAAATCTTTTAGGTCGTTGTAGAGTATTTCCATCCCTTCCTCGAGTGTCATTTCGGGTCCGGGACGATGGATTGCTGCGTTGGTACCGGATTGCATTAATGTTGTCCATTTGTTTACCTCGGGTGCATACTTTGTTGTTCCGTCGGCTGTTGTTGTGTTTAGATAGTAATGAGGGTAAGAATGTTTGAGGAACATAGGAAAAGTGAGCACAAGATGTGAGCAAAATGGTAGAACGTCTCCTCGACCGTCGGCCTCATACCCCCGCAAACATCCAATTGTGCAAATTCAATAGACAACAAATTAATAGCAAATAAATAGCACAGATCTTTCCCTACTTATCTCTCAATAACCCCGCCCAAACGAAAACAAACACAAAAGAGTACGTACCAATTAACGAACCATCAATCTCAGCATAATCCATATTGTCATAATGATCACCATCATAATTATCATCATTAATATAGTACTTTGACATATTGATTGTATATTCCTCACTTGCTCCATTGGTTGCTATCGTAGACTCAGGAGAAGAAGAAGAGAGTGTTCCCTGCAAATTATTGTGAGCTTCCTCGACTGCCTCGGAAACTTCATAACTCTGTTCCTCATTCGAACTATACCCCGAATCGGCCAACACCTCCTCGGCTAGCACCTCATCGTCTTCGTCATCAGCAAAACTAAATCCACGTGGTAATTCAGCATTACTAATTATAGTATTATTATAGGTTGCCTCACCTATACCCTGGAGGTAATGTTGACTAACTTCCAATTCTGTAGATTTTCTCTTTTTACTATTATTGTTATTACCCCTCTCATTACTGTTGTTTGAGGAACGATGTTTGGCAAATAACGAGCTGCTCCTAATAGTGCTGCTAGCAGTAGATTGGTATGAAGGGGATATTCGTCGTTGTTGTGGGGTAGTAAACGCCACTGCCAAGCCCGAGGAATAAGAATTAGAAGAATTATTTGTCGTTGTTAATAGTAAGAGACCTATTACTGCTCTTGTTCTTCTTAGTGGCCGATGCCGCCGACGGTCTATCGTCGTATACTCTTCCATTGTTTTCACGATGCTTTTACAGCTAATACTAAGTTGCTATCGTCGTACTAGAGCCGCTATATATAATAGGGCTCCACCTTGTGAGTTGTGAGCGATTTGTTCGTTTTGTGGGAGGTCAGTTCGAGATTAGAGTTCAAGATAAAGTGCTTTTTAATGAACCGGCCTTAAATAATCTCTGTTTGTTGTCTATTGTGATGAGTGATGAGTTGATGAGATAAACTCTCTCTCTCTCATAGAGAATTGATAGATAACCTTCTTCCACTTATGGGTTCGTTATCCTGAGTTAGTATTGCCGACTAAATTTTTGAGTCTTTCTTTACTGCAATAGATTACAACCTCCGATCACAGCCGATCACTCAATCTCTTGCTCATCTATATGTAACGTCAGTATACCATAGATTGTGCATACAAGGAAGATTACTTTTACTACAAATAAGTACTAGTGTTTAGACAGTATTGATATCGGCTTATTGCTGCGTCAGTATAGAATATTTCGGGGTCGGCATAATTTATTAATAAAATCGGTGCACCTACGTACTTACTTTAATTAACACACAATAAACCACGGAAATAGGGTATATATTTAGAATTATATACAATAAAAGCAATCGGTTTTATTATATAAAAGTGGAAGTCGTATTGGGGCTAGTTGCAACAAAGTTACTTTTTGTGCATATCACGTGTATAAACATGGATAGAGAGGAAGGCAATGAATCATCCGTTTATCTCCGTTTATGTATAATGGAGTTGGTGCAGTACAGGTACCGGATGATGTTACACATGTGAGGGTAGGTTCTTCTGTTACTGTTATTCCTGATAGTGCTTTTCAGGAGCATCGAAAATTGGAAGTGGTTGAGCTACCAGAAGGGCTGGTGCAAATTAGAGATTATGCATTTGATGGTTGTAGATCATTGAAAAGAATTAATATCCCGTCTACGGTAGAAGAGATTGGTGAACAGGCATTCGACTATTGTGTAAAGTTAGATGGGATTACTCTACCGGAGGGACTTCAACGATTGGGGGAAGAAGCATTCTCTAGTTGTGAATCACTACAGAGAATCAACATTCCTTCCAATATTGAGAGGATTGAACGAGGTGTTTTCCTCTTTTGCAGCAGCTTATCCGAGGTGGTACTATTAGAAGGACTTGAAGCAATTGGAAAAGATGCATTTAGTGGATGCAAATCTTTGGAATCAGTTACTCTCCCATCTTCTTTAAAAGTTGTTGGTATAGAATCATTCGAAGGATGTCCTAGATTGAATGAGATATACATCCCTGATACTATAGAGAGCATCGAGGACAGAGCATTCAAGAATTGCAACCTTACTAACTTTTTAATGCCTTCCTTGATTGGAAATGATGTAGATATCAGTATAGTGGGGCGTAATACATCATTGGTCTCACTTGAGCTTCCGGAAACCGTTGAACAGCTTCTGGACTATCATGATAGCACAGAAGAACAAACAGTTCTAAATGTACGAAATATTGCAGTACCACCAGCCTGTGAGATACATATCGATCTGTTAAAAACAGGCACTGATTTGGGGGTTGCCTTTCCGGATAGGAACATCGATAGAATGATAGAAGCATTACAGCAGAGATTTGATGATCTACCCATCCATAAGATATGTTACTACCAATCATACAATAGCAATTTCACATCAGATCAGCTCAATAATTCAACTGAGATAAAGATTAGTCAACGGCGAAGTAAGATAAACCCGACAGGGAAACGGCAAGACTGTCTGGGGATGACTCCTCTTCACATATTAGCATGCTCAACTAAACCAACAATTGAAATGTTTCGATTATTAATTGATAAGTACCCCGAAACTCTAATAATGGAAGACAAGTGGGGAGAAATACCAATAATGTATGTAATATGGTGTAATGCCCCAACAGAAGTATTAGAATTGTTAGTAGCGAGTTACAAATCATTATATCCCGAGTATGAGTTTGATTGGAGTGGAATGCTACTAACATTAGCAAAGCGTAACGTACCTTTGGCTAACATTCAGAAGTTGATTACCACACAACAAAAGAGCTTCCCCGATCAAGAGTATGATATGCAGCAAGTTACGACTGAGTTGGCAAGATTTGATGCCATCAAAGCATACTTATGTAAACCATACACACCAATAGAAACTTTTATATATCTGCTCCGCGAGCCAGTATTACCGACAGATTAGATATATTGGGTATTGCACAATGGCGTATAGACTTGGAGAATTGCATCAAGTCCCTTCCTGAAGAGGGAAAGAACAAAATGAGAGAAACTCGGGCAGTATACGATAGACTTGCCACATATGAATCAATCAAAGAGGGTACCTCTATGCTTGAGCTTGCTCTGTGGAAGGCAAAGATTGACGTGGGTCGTAACAAGAGGGCAAGAGTCAGTGGGGATGACGTCACTTACAAAGAGCAGTGCCGTATCAATAGTGGGGCAGATATCATCATTAGGAATGTATTGCCTTATCTATTGCCCAAATTAGAAGTTAGAAGATGATGAGGCGGCATGCCTTTACTATTACTATCAAAAGCCGGGACTGTCATATAAGTTTAGACAATTAGATTATGTAATCTAATGCCGGGGTTTAACCTCTTCTCCAGACTAGAACTCTAGTAAATTTGGTTTTAGTGAGTGCAATAACATCCGTATCATACAATAAAAGAGCCGTCTAATAGACCAACCTTTTCATACGACTCGATCATGATTTGTTGTTTTATGGATGAGGTCAGTTCGAGATAGAGTTCGAGTAAAAGTGCTTCTTCATGAACTAACCTTAACAGGGGGTTGCCATACCTCTACTCATAGTATTACAGTAGGGTTTCATAGTATCTAATCTAATCATTGGTTTTATTATCATTAGATTAATTATTGACATCATATTCTAGGTTTCTTTTCTTGCCCAGTCGGCACAGTGCATAAGGTGAGAGATGATAAATTTTTAAGTCTTTCTTTTTGCAATTGTACCCTCAAATACTCTCTCAATAGAGCAATAATATTGTACATATAAGGAGATAACTGATTACTTTTACTACAATTATTATTGGTGTTACATATAGTTGAAAGGATTCTTGTCGATCAGCAGTCGTCTTGATTATTGCCCAAAATATTATTAAAATTATCTTGTTGGGTGCACCTTCTACATTATTAGAGAGTAAGACACATTAATAATACTTGGTGGTTAAGTGAGGTATATTGCCAGTTTCCTGGTGTATAAACAAAGATTGACATTACTTGCTTGGAGTGTACTGCTACATATATTTTGTGCACATCTTGGGTCATTAAATTTGTATTGTAAAACAAGAATGAGTGAAGTACTATCGATATATGTATACAATGGAGAAGATGGTGTACCGAGGGATATTACACATATTAGGGTAGATCCATCGGTTACCATTATTCCTAATGGGGCATTCAAGAATCGCTGTCCAAAGCTAGTGGAGGTTGAGCTACCAGAAGGGCTGATAACAATTGAACGTGACGCATTTGCAAATTGCATTTTATTGAAGAGGATCAACATTCCCTCCACAGTACTTGAGATCCATAGAGATGCATTCAGCGAATGCTACAATTTATTAGATGGGATTACGCTACCTGAGGGACTTCAAAGGTTGGATCATTACGCATTTTATAATTGCACATCTCTACAAAGAATTAACATTCCACCCAATCTCGAGAGGATTGGACGAGGCGCTTTCCTTTTTTGCAGAAGATTATCAGAGGTGGCACTCTCAGAAGGACTTGAAGTAATTGGAAAAGATGCATTTGCTGGCTGCAAATTGTTGTCCTCGGTTACTCTTCCGTCATCTTTAAATGTTATTGAGGAAGAAGCATTCGATGACTGTGAGGTATTAAATGAGATACACATGCCCGAGACCGTTGAATGTATCGGAGCAAGGGCATTCAAGAAATGCAACTTTACAAACTTTCGAATGCCTTCTTCAATTGGAGATGATGTAGATATTAGTCTAGTGGAGGGTAATAGCTGTTTGGTCTCACTTGAGCTACCTGAGAATGCTAGACTAATTAAATTTGGAAAAGAATCTCATTCTCTACGCAATATTGCATTGCCTTCTCAATGTACAGTGGGGCATATAGGTACTATGTGGATACATCATAAAGATTTGAAGGTCGCATTATTAGGTACAGATGATGATGAGGATGATGGTGACGATACAAGAATATTAAATGCATTGCAACACAGATTTGATGATTTACCGATACACAAGATATGTTACTACCGATCATACTTCGATAATGATACTAGTATGCAACATCTCAAACGGGAGGTCAACCCTTGGACGTCAAACCCTCCTGGTCGATTGAATACAACTGGTAAAGAGCAAGACTGTTTGGGGATGACTCCTCTACACATATTGGCCTGCTCTACTAATTCAACAGTTGAAATGTATCTATTATTGATTGATAAGTATCCCGAAACACTAATAATGAAAGACAAATGGGGAGATATTCCATTAATGTATGCCATTTGGTGTAATGCCCCAGCAGAAGTAGTTGATTTGTTAGTTGAGAGTTATAAATCTATCCACCCAAAGTTTGAGTTTGATTGGAGTGGCATGATACAAACATTATCCAAACGTAACGTACCCTTAGCAAACATTCAGAGGCTAGTCAAAACACAACAAAGCAGTTTCCCTAATCAAGACTGTGATATGCAGCAAGTTGTGCTGGAATTGGTGACATACGATACAAGACAAGCAGGTTTTAATAAACCATGCACAGCCGTCGATACAGTACAATACTTACTTCGAGTCAGTATTACTAAACGATTAGATATATTGGGTATTAGTAGATGGCATAAAGAGTTGGAGAATAGTATCAATGCCCTTCCGAAGAATGCAAAATACGGCATGAGAGAAGTTAGTGCAAGGAAGCTTTATGACAGACTAGCCATATATGAATCAATCAAAGAGGGTACCTCTGTACTTGAACTAACCTTGTGGAAGGCAAAGATTGATGACAGCCATAACAAGAGGGCAAGAGTCAGCGAGGAAGATACCAGTTACAAGGAGCAATGTCGTGTCAACTGTGGAGCTGATATTATCATTAGGAACGTCCTGCCTTATCTGTTACCAGTACCAGACAAGTAGAGGGACGTATCTATAAAGGCAAGGATATAACAGGATATAAAGTAAAATCTATATGTCAATTGCAAAGGATACTTGCCTCCTCTTATCCTTAACCTAATCTATGTCTACCCTCTCTCGTTCTTACCACCATAGACATACTACTTAACTGGCAATACTACCCAACATTTCGAAGTAGGTAGGGAAAGTCTTAGCCGTACATCCCGGATCATCAATAATAACATTCACACCACCACATGCCGCCAATGAGAAAGTCATGGCCATACGATGATCATCATATGTCTCAATAACAACATTATCCTTCACAATATTCCCCTCCGGTGGATGAATGATACAATAATCTTCAAACTCCTCAACAGTAGCACCCAACTTGGTACATTCGGCAACAATTGCCTTCATACGTTCAGTTTCCTTAAGACGCCAAGAGTATACATTACGGATCGTAGTGGGTCCCTCGGCGAATAAGGCAGCCACCGCTAAGGTCATGGCTGCATCGGGAATCTTACCACAATCAACATCAACACCCTTTAACTTGACACTAGGATCCCTAGTAATTGTAATTGATTCAGGTGCCCATGTAACAGTTGCACCCATTTGTTCCATAACATTTGCAAATGCCACATCACCCTGTACGGAATCACTACCACATCCACGTACGGTAACTGTCCCTCCGGTAATGGCGGCACCAGCCAAGAAGTATGATGCCGATGATGCATCACCTTCCACTAGTATCGAATTTGGACTAACATACCTTTCACTACCCTTAATAACAAAGCTAGGCGTACCCTCCATATCACCCTGAATATCAACATTAACACCAAATTTCTTCATTAATCCAATAGTTAATGAAACATACGGTGCTGAGATTAATTCATCCTTAATGGTAATGGTAACATCACCATCAACTGCTGGACTTGCCATTAGTAATGAACTTAGGAACTGAGATGACATTTTACCACTAATTTCACATGTACCACCATTCAATCCATTCGCGTTGATCGTTACCGGTGGACATCCAGTTTCACTAACACACGAAACATCAGCACCCAATTGCACTAAGCCATCAATCAAGTCAGCAATAGGACGTTCTCTCATCCGTGGCACACCGTCTAATACAAAGTTACCATTTCCCATACATAATGCCGCGGCTAATGGTCTCATGGCTGTACCTGCATTTCCTAGGAATAATTCAACTGTTGTATCGGGTGTTGGTGAATTGATAGGGCCATTTTGACCGGTAACTGATACAGAAGTGGCATCATGACGTGTAACAGGTACCTGTAGTGTATCTAATGCTTCGAGCATGTATCGAATATCATCTGATTCTAATAAGTTTTCAACATTGGTCGTGCCGTCACTTAATGCAGCTAATAGTAGACAACGGTTAGATAATGATTTAGAACCGGGTAATGTTACAGTACCGTCGAGTGATTTGATGGGTGTTACTGTTAGTTGATTCTTTTCTTTATCTAAGTTATATGTTTTACCAACTTCTTTTGATGGGGTTGTAATAGTGGTGGAATAACCACGGCCTTCTGCCCATTTGGTACGTGATGCAATTTTATCTTTATTTCTACTTGCATTTAGTGTAATGATGGATGGAGCACGATTGTTTTGTATTGAAGGTATAGATGTTGATGGATGACGTTGTGTAGTAGATGTTGTTGATAGTATTGTAAATCCATTCGTTGAAGAGACCGCTAGCAAAGCTGCCGCCGTCGTGATTGATATTATACTTCTCATACTGTATACTATATAACTGATAGCAGATGTTAATCCAATATCGTCCTATTGATAGCAATTAGCAAAGCAATAAGTGATGATGACGAGAGAGAGGAGGAAGATAAAAAGTAGTCAGTTGCTCAAATGCTTACGCGTGAAATGTTTATTACGCGTGGAATCAACGACGGCCAGACCTTATGAGAGTAGAAGTAGATTGATGATAATCAATATTCGATCAACAATATAACAATAAAGCTCGTAGCGGCTCTTCTTTGTTGCGCTACACTTTAATGGATGGATGCAGAAGGTCATTGCAAAAAGCACCAGTTTAGTTTTACATATTTATAGAGTTTCCATTTGGATACCACTGCATAGATATTTTATAGTATGCAGCTTGATCTACTTTTTATAATATGACGTGAGAGAGAATTGAGAATTGGACCTCTACTATGGTCATCAACCTCCTGATAACCCACTTATAGTGAACACGATTGAAGCAATATATTTATATTATCTTCTGATAGAAGATAATATCAATTTGCAATACACTGAACACAAGATATGTTTGGACTTGCTGGTAGTGGTTATAGCATGATGTTAATATTATATGCTCTGTTCTTTGCAACAGTGGGATATGCATTTCATCCATACTATCATCATCGGCGGTGTCATCAACATTCATATAGAGAAGACAATTTATTAGATCAGCAAAGTTTCTATTATCGGCAATCCCCGCAACTCTCATATGCATCAACAGATCCATCAATAATAGAACACAATAGACAATATTTGAGTGATACGTTGGGATTTAGTAGAGAAAAGTTAGACAAGATAGCAGCATTAAATATACTAACTCTTGAAATTGGTGTATTAGATGATCGTGTAAATTGGTTAAAGAATCGCCTAAATTTGACAGAGAATCAAGTCAAAAAGATCATTCGATTACAGCCAAACATACTTGGGAGACAATCAGAATCAGATTCGGGCCTTGCCCCAAACTTAGATTGGTTACAAGAACGGTTAATGCTAGATCAAAAGGGTTTGGCAAAGATAATAACTAAAAGTCCAAACATTCTACAACTTAGTATAGGAGATAATGTGGAACCAACGTTAGATTGGTTACAACAGCGACTAGTATTAGATGAAACCGCACTAAGCAAATTGATTCAAAGATCGCCACAGATTCTCAATCTTTCTATAACCAACAATATGGAACCAAAGTTGGAATGGTTACTGGATCGTCTCAAGTTAGATGATACTGCCATAAGTAAGACGATCAAAAGATTGCCAAGTATACTAGGTACTACAACTGGTAAAATGGAACCAAAGTTGGATTGGTTACAGCAACGTCTCTTGTTATCAGATGAAGAATTATCAAAGATGATACATCAATACCCAACACTTCTTAGTTTCAGTATAGAGAACAATTTGGAACCAACGTTCAACTTTTACATAGATGCTTTGGGAAATGAGGGTGAGGCATTGGCGTTTGTAACACGAGACCCAAGTGCGTTTAGCCGAAGTTTGGAGAATAGACTAAAGCCTCGATTAAAGCAAGCATTGGATACTGGTATGGTTATCGATTCCAAACTTATGAGAGTCATAATGGTATATCCCAATGATCAATGGAATAGAAAGGTTACCAGAGAAATGTCAAAGAAATGGTAAGAGATAACGAGAAAGCAATAAATGAAAGGTAGTTTAGATTACAAGAGACACAAAAGTTTATTTATGCAATAGTTGACTGTACAATTAATTAAATACAGTAGTCAATCATACTCTACAAAGGTACTCTAATATCTGACCAGACTTTGCCTTCTTAGCTTCCGACTCAACCGTGTTACCCCACCGGTCTTAAGGCTAAGGTCAGCTCCGGCCTCTACTAAGAGTTTTAGCGCTGCCGTATTCCCTTCCGACGCCGCAATATGAGATGCGGTCCTTTTGTCATAATCACTAGCATTCACTTGTATACTAGCATTCAAAAGACGTTTCAGTAATGTAATATCACCGTCAAATACTGCTTGACATAATGTTGATGCCGCTAAACTTTCACTCATTGATAGTTCTCCGCCATTTTGTAATAGGATAGAAGCAACATCTTCATGGTTATTCCGTGTAGCTTCATGCAAGGCAGACACTCCGTGCATATCAGTTAAGTTTGGATTGGCATGATACTCTAACAGCTTTGTCACAACATCTACATGCCCTTCAGCGGAGGCTAGCATTAACCCAGTTCGTTTGTCATCTAAATGGTGAAATGGTTTGATTTGTTAGTAGGAACGGGGGTAAATCATATCAACTACAGATTCATATTTGGATAAACTTACAATCTGATGAATTAGGATCAAAGCCTTGCTCAATCATGGATACAACTGAATCAACACATCCTCTCGAAGCGGCAAAGACGAATCGTGTAGTATGATCATCTTTCTGCTTATTGATATGCATCTGTACAAGCTGTCGAATCGCAACAATAGCTTGTCGAGCTTGTACCTCGGCTGTGGCATCACCAACCTCAGAGTCTTCAAACGATACTCCTATTCTGCTTGACTTATGTCCAACTCTGAACGATTGTGGCAGCTCCTCTACTTTATGTAGCAAATTGTTAAGAACAGTTGCAGCAGAGCCAGGATGTTGGTTTGCAATGTCTTGGTAATCAGATTTACTCAAGCTTAGTACCTTACACACGTTCCGAGTTACGATGGTGTCTGGTTGTGGTGACTCGGTGAAGAAGCCTGAGTATCAAACATTAAAGTAAGAAGAGAATGTCAAAAGGAAAAGTGCTCATATCATATGATCAAAAAGATACTCACCCAAATCATTCAGGAAATCGTCCCCTCCGTTGAATTGATTGGCTCTATGACCAGTCGAGAGTCCCTCGGTACTGTCGGCAACGCTGGTCGGTGCCACACTCATATCTCTATCAGTAGTACTAGCGTCTTGTAGAAGTTTCTCATTATCATCAGTTGATATCGACGTCTCAACCTTCCCCTCTAATAATAAGTACAGATCGGATGTTGCACTGCCTCGTGTCAATATTTCTTCTCCCGGGCTGAATATCTCAACCTTACAACGAGACAAGAAGGCATCAACAAACTGTTGCCGGGTGCCTATTAACAACCTTGTACGGAGAAGGGATGGAAGGTACAACTTCCTTAGTATCTTCCGCCGAACAGACGCGGGGAAGAATTGTAGAACTTTAGCAATGATTTGAGATGTAAGAAGAAAGATAAGAAGAGGATGGGGTAAAGGTATATGATATATGCATACCATTCATAAAAACCGTACCTTGCTCATCTCCAATGTCTTTATTGTCAAAGTCCAGTTTGAGCTGGTTTCGAAGTCGTTTGGTAAGTTTCTTATCAAAGTTGTGGAGAGTTGAATACTTGTGCAATACATGTAACGTCTCACGATATAAACTAGTCTTTTCGTCACTTCTAACGATAAGTAATGTAATCGATCCAATAATCCAAGCCTAAATGATTGTATGAAGGAGTAGGTGTGAATGGATTAGAGCAATATTTTGAGCACATCTTATGCACTCTTTTTTGAACACATCTTATGCACACTTTTAACACCCATCACCAACAACGTCTTACCATAAGGACAACATTTAAAAGCATGTATATCATGCCAAAGATCTGTTCAATACTTGTACTAGGTGAGAAGTCACCATAACCTACAGTCGTGAAGGTTACTACTGACCAATATAAAGCCGTGATGTAGTTCTCAAATGATGACATCTCAGATGCTTCATATCCAAGCCACGTATCTTGACCAAATGATGATTCACGTGCAATAAAGAACATAATACACGCCCAAACGTGAGTCCAAACTAATGCCGCCGAGAAGTTACGTATCAATGTTAAACTAATAAGGGATATCTTTCGATTGTACTGAAGGATTGAAAAGAAGTCTGCAACTCTGTATATTCGTACCAACTTTAGTAGCTGAAGTAATCCCAAGTTTTGTGTAAACTGACTCACTTCTCCCAATGTACCCGTAGCTTGTAAACATATCAAATAGAATGGAATCACGCCAATAAGATCTACCCAGAACATCTTTCTTATGTAATGTTTGAATATACATTGTCGATTGAATACAATCTTATTATTCTCGTCATAATATGCCAGATTAAAGTTGATAATAATGTCCAATATAAAGATTGTTAGTAGTATAATCTCAACAATTAAACTACCAGACTTTGCCAATCCACCAGACGAGAATGCTACTTCAAATGTTTCAAAGAAGATTGTAAAAGCTGCTGCGACGACCGTAAATCCCCACCAAGTTTTGTAAGCTAGACCCCATGGAAAGACGACGTGTAGTGGTATAGTCTTTCTACTCTTGTGATGATTGGTATTGTTGTTTATACTGTTATAATATGACTTTACCCTCTCCCTATCCGAGCTAACTGATGAGAACGCCGTCGTCATGATGTCGAGAAATAATATGATGTACGTATTATATTGTTATTATTGTCTGCTATTGCTATTGGCTACTTGCAACGACGTATTCAAGTCTTATCTATATCTATTCATGTATTCATTATAATATGTCAATCCCAATCGTATCATGTACTTATCATTTTGAATTGAGTAATATATACCTAATGCATCTTGCCACTTGCAAATCAGAAGGGAAGTGAAAAGAAGCCTAAATCTCCTTCCTCATATGCGTCGGCGGCACAACAACTGGTATCAGTATAAACCTTCTAGATAATAACGTGATATGTGGTAATAATAATTGTGTCGATATGTACAGCCGTGCTCAATGGGCATCCTATTCATGCCTGCCTCCAGAAAAATAAAGAACTCTCTGCAGTCTGCAACTCTTATAATTCAAGATACCATCACAAGGCCACCGCCAATTAAAGAGTGTTAGTTTGTTTGGATGATCTACTGTTATGTGTGTATGCCGTAGCATCTATGATGATAGGGTGATTCATTGTAGTCGATATAACATTCTATTGGGATATGAAAGCCTACAAAGTTTGTTGCGATCCTTCTCCGGTATCCTTTCCATCACTTTTTTCCTCGATTTGCTCAATGACGCAGATACTATATAGGGCGGCGTTTAGTATCATAATAGAGTATTAATCGATAGCCGGAGATAGTTATTATCAAGATGATCATCCGCTCGGTATTATTAGCGGCCATACTTACTAATAGTAGTTGCAATGCATTCCTCACTCCACAAACTACAAGGACACATCACAATCTTCGACTTGCAAACGAAGATGGGGAACAAGCAACTGCAACAACAGATAATAACAAAGAAGAAACATTCCAACGTTCCCTATTAGAAGCACAACTATCCAATGCACTTAAACAATCCTCTTCTTCCCCTTCCGACGATGATAAAGAATCAAACACACACCTACTCGAATCATTAAAAATTCCCATACCACCCGCATCACACTCAGTTGAAACAAAAGAAACAAAGTTAGGTCCGGTACATACATTAACAGTAAACTTAGGTCAACCGGGTCATCCGGAACCATTGGTTTTTGAAACTGGACGGATTGGACGACAGGCTGCTGGTGCTATTTTATTAACGAGGGGAGAGAGTATTGTTTATAGTACTTGTGGTACGTATCTTTTGATATGCGTGTGTGTGTGTGTGTTCATATCTTTCACCTGTATGCTACAGCCGACTAAATTTACATACTAATACCTATATTTATATCATATTTATTCATTCAACAGCTCGTGATAATGAACCAAAAAGTCAAATTGACTTTGCACCACTATCGGTGGAATATCAAGAACGATTTTCATCGGCTGGTATGACCTCGGGTGGATTTAGAAAGAGAGAGGTGAGTCAGTATTGCAGGAATATCAAATGAATGTATTTGAAATAGACTACTCATATGTGAAATTGACAACTTCTTCTGACACGTATAATCCTATCAAATTAGGGAGCACCCGCGGAACATGAAATATTAGTAAGCCGTATAATCGACCGTCCATTACGTCCCTTAATCTGCGATGGGTGGAAACATGAAACACAATTACTAAATTGGGTATTATCATACGATGGTAATCGTGGATTAGAGGCATTAGGTGCAACTGCGGCAGCGGCGGCAATGTTTATATCGGACGTGCCGTTAATGAAGTCTGTTGCTCAAGTACAGATTGGTTTAATTGATGATACATTCATTGTTAACCCTACCAATGAACAAATGGCGGTTAGTAAATTGAATTTGATTGTGGCTGGTACTAAAGATGCTGTACTAATGATTGAGGGTGCAGCTGACTTTTTACCCGAGAAGACAATGATTGATGCCGTAACTCTCGGCCATTCAGTGATTGGTACAATATGTGATGGATTAGATGCCTT
>Ga0214478_100211_pt1 | contig 34059 bp, 28 predicted proteins | sample M1_20Mar14CPVII9_2_FD_178001 | JGI IMG/M metagenome (GOLD analysis project Ga0214478, IMG submission 178001) | Marine eukaryotic communities from Monterey Bay, California, United States - M1_20Mar14CPVII9sort6BwellD7 | ecosystem: Environmental > Aquatic > Marine > Unclassified | place: USA... | reverse complement strand
TGCTATTATAGTGCTTGTTTGGCATTGTATACATGTATAACAAAGTGATGAACACTCCCAGCATGATTGTAGGGCCCTCCATCATACTTTTACAGCCCCATGTAGGCAGGTGTCTTGCCTCAGATTTTTGGCATAAATTCAGATTCCTGACCGACTTTCAGGCAACATTTGGCCATCAAGTGGTACCTCAGAGATGAAGGCTTGCTACAATAGTGCTTGTTTGTCATTGTATACATGTATAACAAAGTGATGAACACTCCCAGCATGATTGTAGGGCCCTCCTTCATACTTTTACAGCCCCATGTAGGCAGGTGTCTTGCCGCAGATTGGGCAAAAAATTGGATTTCCTGCCGACTTTCAGGCAACATTTGGCCATCAAGTGGTACCTCAGAGATGTAGGCTTGCTATTATAGTGCTTGTTTGGCATTGTATATATGTATAACAAAGTGATGAACACTCCCAGCATGATTGTAGGACCATCCATCATACTTTTACAGCCCCATGTAGGCAGGTGTCTTGCCTCAGATTTGGATTTCCTGCCGACTTTCAGGCAACATTTGGCCATCAAGTGGTACCTCAGAGATGAAGGCTTGCTATTATAGTGCTTGTTTGGCATTGTATGGGTGTATAACAAAGTGATGAACACTCCCAGCATGATTGTAGGGCCCTCCATCATACTTTTACAGCCCCATGTAGGCAGGTTTCTTGCCTCAGATTTGGATTTCCTGCTGACTTTCAGGCAACATTTGGCCATCAAGTGGTACCTCTGAGATGTAGGCTTGCTATTATAGTGCTTGTTTGGCATTGTATACATGTATAACAAAGTGATGAACACTCCCAGCATGATTGTAGGGCCCTCCATCATACTTTTACAGCCCCATGTAGGCAGGTGTCTTGCCTCAGATTTGGATTTCCTGCCGACTTCCAGGCAACATTTGGCCATCAAGTGGTACCTCAGAGATGAAGGCTTGCTATTATAGTGCTTGTTTGGCATTGTATACATGTATAACAAAGTGATGAACACTCCCAGCATGATTGTAGGGCCCTCCTTCATACTTTTACAGCCCCATGTAGGCAGGTTTCTTGCCGCAGATTGGGCAAAAAATTGGATTTCCTGCCGACTTTCAGGCAACATTTGGCCATCAAGTGGTACCTCAGAGATGTAGGCTTGCTATTATAGTGCTTGTTTGGCATTGTATGGGTGTATAACAAAGTGATGAACACTCCCAGCATGATTGTAGGACCCTCCATCATACTTTTACAGCCCCATGTAGGCAGGTGTCTTGCCTCAGATTTGGATTTCCTGCTGACTTTCAGGCAACATTTGGCCATCAAGTGGTACCTCAGAGATGTAGGCTTGCTATTATAGTGCTTGTTTGGCATTGTATGGGTGTATAACAAAGTGATGAACACTCCCAGCATGATTGTAGGGCCCTCCATCATACTTTTACAGCCCCATGTAGGCAGGTTTCTTGCCTCAGGATTTGGATTTCCTGCCGACTTTCAGGCAACATTTGGCCATCAAGTGGTACCTCAGAGATGTAGGCTTGCTATTATAGTGCTTGTTTGGCATTGTATAATGTATAACAAAGTGATGAACACTCCCAGCATGATTGTAGGGCCCTCCATCATACTTTTACAGCCCCATGTCACATCATGATGGATACTTAGGTCAAAATTTCCGAAAAGGATACCTTTGACGTCAAGACATAAGAGTGCTAAATATCTCATTGCAAGCAACATATCTACATACTTATGTTGTGATGGTAAAGAGGCCCGAAGTGATATATCCATAGTATTACAATATCTGAACAAGTTGTTGCGTCTCCCATTATCCTTTCCTAACAACATAGCGATATGAAAGTCATAGCACTCTTCCTCTCCGCGCTACTTACATGCTCCTCAGCTCATGATGAGGTTGCACCACATCTCCGTATAAATTCAAAGACTGGCATCGTGAGAAGCATGGGGCATCAGTTCACTGATAAGATGATGGCTATCAAAGATGAATGTACACATGGTGATGAAGATTGCAATATCGACGACGAATGTTGTAGTAAATATTGTAGAGATAACTTATGTCATGGTGATGAATGTAAGGGTGATGATAGAGGTTGTGGACATGGCCACAATGACGGTAGCAAAGAGTGTTGCAGTGGATCTTGTGTAAACAATAGGTGTGTTGATGATAACAATCGGCAAGCGTCTACTACTACAAAGAAGATGACATCTCGTGAACGAATCTCCAAGTATGTACAAGAGAAACAAATGTTTTGGATTACAGATTCGGCTAATAAGCAAGGTGTCATGCTACGTGAAGACCCAGAAGCAGCAGACGAAACAAACTTCTTTGAATCATCATCTAAAGGAAGATATGTACATGTTAAGTGGTTTTGCACACCTAAACACGCCCCCAATTCGAATGGAGATGGCATGTATGATAATCTTGTTGCTCATTCAGTTTCCTTCATGTCTGCAGACTATGACGAAGAAACTAAAACGGCAACCGCTCGTAAGTGGGATCCGCAGGGATATACATCCAGTTGGTTTGAAGAAGGAGGATACTACAATGAAGTTCAAGTAGACTTCGATGGTACAACAGTCTTCCATTTCAATGGACAAAGGACGAATCTTCAGCTGCCGGTTCTACTGGAGGATTGGTCGTATCAGGCGAAGGAGAATGGATATTTGATATTGATCATCCAATATTACAAGCATTGGCCAAAGAGGTTGGTAGTGAATTGACACCCGAGGCTTGTAAAGACAAGTATGCTGAAGTTTGGAATGCAAATAATGAAGTCCCTCCTCAATAAATATTGGATAGAGCCGATAAGTCGTACAAGTTGAAGTAGAAGAAGCCTCTCCTCAATAATAGAATGATGCTGTATCCGATTAATACAGGATATTAAGAGCAGAGACGATAGATGTAAAGTAGTAAACTGTTTGCCTATTTGTGATTTTGACTATAATACAACTTATTACTAGAAATAGAAACTACACTTAACCCTACCGTCTTGGTATTCCAACTCTCTCTATCCTCTCATCTTATACTGCCTGGTCCTCTCTGGCTTGCTCGACACCATCTCCTTCCGCTTCAGCAGGTTTATCATCCTCGTCTCCGGCAGATACTTGGGCAACACCGGGCAATTCCTGCTCAGATCCCCTCCACAATGGATCAGGTACGACAGCGGCTGGTAGCATATTGGAACAGACAAACCATAGCACAGTTGCAGATATAGCAAGCTTAGATCCCTTGCCAAGACTACATGACACACTTTCCATCCATTCTGGCATTGTATTTGGAGCAGCCGTTCCAGGCGCTGTGAAATAGACAGAAAAGAATCCCGGCGTACATACATTACTACGGAAGATCAACAAGCTTAGACCTTGGAAGAGAGTGGCAAGGAAGAAGTAACATGCAAGACCATTGAGCTTTCCTTGATCAAGCTTACAACAACTTGCCAGCACTGAGCAAGAGAAGAAGAAGAAGAAGTCGAAGGTTGGGTATGAGTCTAGTAGTATGTAAATAACGACAAGATACTATCCATACTTACTGAGAGTGAACCACGCTGCACCGCCCAACACAATACCAGCTAAAGTGATGTTAGAATAAGTGAGATAGGAAGTGAAGAAGGTCGTACATTATTAACAAGGATACCCCAACCACTTACTAATTGAAAGAGCCCGAGCAGAATTGAACTTTGTATCCATATCTGGTGTTTGATATCCCCAGGGCGTAATGAGTGTGTAAGGGTAGCAAACTTGAGTATCAACCGGACTGGAGTTTGAGATGCAGAAGAATAAAGGTTAGAGAGCATTATCTTTTGACCGATATGCAAAATAAGTACCAATAGACACTTACACTGTAATCCAGAAGCCTTCAAATCTGACACCGTGTGTATTAAGAAGTGCAGTACATTGCTCACTAGTGATGCCATCATATCCAGCGTCAGTGCAAACTTGATCAGGCGTGAAACCTTCCTTCAATTTGACTATCGATATGATGATGACGATATGACGATATAATGTGTGTGAGATATATGCTGTTTCAAAGAAAGGAACACATACATGATACCCAAATAAACACTTACCATTACGGGTTGCAAAATCACAATAGGTGTAACTTGTGATAGCACAACAGAACGCGGCTGTAGCTACTAATCCCAACAGATTGTAACAACACATTCCCGCCATCCTCCTTTTAGTACTATCGGACATATCATTAGCATCTTGCTGTGCTTGTTGCCAGGCGCTGACCATGATGCATGTATATTTTCTGTATGTACTATTATTATTAGATTAGATAACGCACCAATCAAATATTAACTGTCTGGTGTTATAGAATGATTAGTAGTATTATCAATAGTATATTACAGTGTTATCAATGTTTATCAAAGATTATGGGGCATATACCCGCCATATTATGAGGTTGATAGGAGCTCTCATATCTAAAAACAATGCTCCTCGAAAATTGCATACAAAAAGATATTTTGGTATCCTTTTGTAAAGATTTGAGGTGATGGAGTAGTGAGGCGCCTGGATAGCCGGCAGGTATTAGATATCCACGACAGGAGGTATGAGAACAGTATAGATATTCGTACCATATTATTATCAAATGCCATACACCAAGACTATGATAACAAAGAGTTATACCCGAGTGGTCGTATTGTTGGCGGTTATTGCAACTGGCACTGCAAATAATAATGTGGTAGATCTATCACAACCCTTTATTGAGGATGAAGCCGCTATGACTACATCACCTGGTGCTGCAAAGATTGTCGAGGTTGCATCAGCCGATCCACTAATCCGGGCAGCCGTTGTGTTGGAGGATGGTAAAGTAGTGACAAAGTATTATCGAGATGATGTTGATGGCACCTTACCAAATCAGGTTTGGTCAACCACTAAATCATGGACATGAATGATATGTTCCTATACCTAGCATCATCAGCTCTGATAAGAGGATGATACATAGGGCATAGGAGGGACAGGGAGGGATGAGGCCACAAGAATCGGATACCCTTACTGAAAATCACTTTACATCTCAGGTTATGAGCTCAAAAAAATGCAAATGAATATGAATTTCCAAGGTAAAATAGTATCCTCCACACACAAAAAAGGCATCAACCATGATAATAGGCCATCCTAGGTCGGCCGATGCTCAATCAATATACAAAAGTAATTGTCCTGGATAGTATTATACGTTAGTTAACTATATGTAGATACGCTAATCTGTTGGCCAGGACAATTACTTTTGTATATTTAAATAGTTATAGCCCATTAGGTAGACCAGCCACCTATCGTCACCATACTAAACTCCGATTGCAACGCATGTAGACCATCAGAATAGACGTCCGGCCGCGTCGAGTCCTTTATTATGACCATATAAAGAATGTAGGGTGGTCATACCATGATGCCGGGCGTTATCGTTCGACGCCGCGACCCTCAACCACATCAATCGACGATGATGCACCATGTTAGTGTCCTTTCGAGGGCTATAAACGGTCTCTAACCATGCTACCGGCGTATCGATATACGCCTATGGGTTCCTACTAAACATCCATACGGCAGGCACTTTCATCGGTGTACTCCGGCGGCTGCTATTCCGTCGACGGCACCACATCATGGTAATTGCTTATTGCAATAACTTAATAGGGAGTCCAGAGTAAAATAGTCTTCGCTGAAATTAGCATTTTGTCTGTAAAATGTAGGGTATTAGCGATGATTGGGTATCGCTATTTAGCGATAATGTGAAGTGATACGGTCGAGTGATGTGAGGGAGGTTGCCTCATTAGGTAGGCTCTGATCAGGTTGGTCTTGGGTTGGCAGGATACATAAGCCGATATTTATATCCAATTTTCACCTCCTATTATCACCATAAAACAATACTCTCATGGTCTATCGCCCTCTCCTGCACGACCATCGCCGCCGCAGAGCACCCTTATCGTGTCTATCGACGACCTATGATATCATTGCAATACTAGGCGGTCTATCTCGCCGCTGATAGCGCGTAAGTGGCCCATTATTCGCTGCTACAAGACGACCATGTGCTAATTAGTGCACATCATGCGTACAACTATCTTCCTCTATCTATTAATACCAATAAATGAGGTACATTACAATACACATATCGATGAATAGGCAGGTTAGAGGCTGTTAGTTATATACAAGCCGGTACTGCATATAAACATGAGGCTGTAGGGAAGGCTATTGCAAAATTATTGAGTGATTTGTAAAAATTGAGTGGTTTTCAATACTCCTCCCAAACACAACAGTGAACACCCCCCAAACAACTAGAATTGATGATTAAAGACACCATTAATTGGTATAGATTCGGATTAGTAATGTTAGATGTCCAGGTAATAATGTTGGTGAAGTTGTTAGGATAGATTGGTGTTATTATTGTGGGGAATAATAGAGAGATAGTGTGTATGAAGCTATCTATTGCAATAGGAGGTGTCATATTCAACAATCAACCGCATCAATCGGATAGATATGCGAATAATTAAAAGGATTGGTGTTACTGCAGTTGGATGGTACAATGGAGAGCGTATCTATTCGTAATGGGGGTGATTTGTGGGGTGATATATCAATGTGTTATGTATGCATATCCTGCTCAATTAGAGAGGGATAAACAGTACTAAATAGTCCTAATAAACAATATAACACATAAGAGCATATTCTACAATGATATTTGATGCAATAAGCACTAAACATAGATAAAATAGATGAATAATATGTAAAATTGCCAGTTTTTATACCTACTTATCATGCCTGATATGATATCACCCCGGTTCGTCGGAAATGCAATAGTTTGTAGTCTATTAGTAGTGCTTTCGATGAGTATATTCGCCGAGTATTGGATCCATAGAGTATACCACGGCTGAATATGGCTCATCGCCGCAACCTCGTATAGTCGTATTATTGTTTTCATACTTAGCGAAATAAAAATGAGTGAGTAGAAGGAGTATCTCCCCCTGGGTTATATACCTGTCCTAACTACACTGTGCTGTAGTGAGACTTGAACCCCAGGGGAGGAAGACAAGGAAAGGATACCGCCAACCCAAGACCAACCTGATCAGAGCCTACCTAATGAGGCAACCTCGATGTGAGGCTATCTACTAGACTATTGGTATCCTAGGATACCCTCCTATCTAGATATTATTCCTAGATGATCATCATCGCATCGATAAATTTACTGTCAGAGAGTTTAATAAATGATGGCGTGCTCTCCCAAGAGAATGATACTATACCGATTGCAATTCATCTCTTTACTATCATTATTACAATGTTCAACAACTCTTGCCTTTGTAGAATTTGGTGGCGGTAGTAGAAGATTTGAAAGACTACAATTATGTGCTACATACAGTGAACTATTATCAGATAAGAATGATCTACTCAATAAACATTCACGGTTATGTCTAGCTCCAATGATGGATTATACCACTCGTCATTTTAGAACTATAATACGTCTCATATCATCCAACATTCTAACTTGTACAGAAATGGTTGCAGCAGACGATTTACTGAGCAACAAATCAAATAGCAACATACAACATTTGTTTGGTCAAAGTACAATTATACCTGAAGGACCTTCGGTACTACAACTTGGAGGGAATGATGCATCACAATTATACAATTGTGCGAAAACCTATCATGATTATTCTCAAAGAAATAAGAATATATGTGAATATACTGCAATCAATCTAAATTGTGGTTGTCCATCACCGTCGGTATCAGGGAAAAGGTGCTTTGGTGCTTCGTTAATGAAAGATCCAAAGCATGTTAGTAAGTTAGTAAGAGATCATGTATAGCCGGTATCAGTCAAGTGTCGGATCGGTTTATGGGATAATAATGAAACTCCATTTTCTAGACAGGCATATGATAGTATCTCAGATGAGAACGAGTATCAAAGGCTAAAAGAGTTTATAGAAATCATTGCAAATGATGGAATAGTTACAAACTTCCAAATACATGCAAGGATTGCAGTTCTGGGTGGATTAAGCCCCGCTGATAATCGAAGAGTACCACCATTGAAGTATGAATATGTGCATAGATTAGTTCAGGATTATCCCGAGTTAAAGTTTGTACTGAATGGGGGTATCCATTCTCTCACACAAGCCAAGGATATCTTAGATGAGAATAATGGATTATCTGGTGTCATGATTGGAAGAGGAATGGTAGCTGATCCCTGGAGTTTTGCAATGGCAGATGAGTTGATTTACGGAGATGTAAATAATGACAAACAGCAGCATCAACCTCTGTGTACAAACCGAAGAGAGATACTCGAAGTATATGGACGACATGCTGATCATGAGGAAGTGCACAATAATCCAGTTTCCATTCGTCAAACCCTAACCCAAGCCTGTGCTCATCTCTTTGCTGGTGAGAGAAATGCAAAACAATTCCGTATGGAACTAGATGAGATTGCAAACAGACCAGAACGATTGGAAAGAGAGGCAAGGGCAAAGGTTTGGTCAAGTAGTGATAAAGGAGCATCAACATTGGCATCGGCATTTGCTGTATCATCATCAACTTCTTCTTCTGGAGGATGGGATAGCATCCAACCAGCAGAAGCATCAACACCAGGATCTTCCTGGGACGATATACAAGCAATGGATGATAATACAAAATGGGATGAGAATGAACCACCAATATCAGAGCTGATATTAGAAGCGGCACATCGAAACTTTGGAGATGAGATTTTAAGTAGTAGTCGTCAAGACAGTTATGACAAGAAGGTTTGGGAAGAGGAGGAAGGACGGAGAAGGATATCCAAGGGAGATGTTATCCTGTCCATTACAGAGAAAAGTAGTAGTAATAACGACAAGAAAAATAGTAAAGTGAGTGGTGGCGTGGTCGATGGATGGTTTAACAATGGGTCGAATTAAGAACATACATACAATGACTCTACATCTACATTATGTTCTATCACTGTCAAATCGATACACCATCACACACAGAGATGAGGGAATCTTGAACAATTCTCATGACTCTCAAGTTGCACGGAGGCGATCTATCTCTTCCTGCAGTCTTTCAATATCGTTATGGAGCTCATCAATCTTCTCCTGGAGGGCATTGTTCCTGTTTTGAAGATCCTTGACATTACCCGCATACCGTCTACAATCAGAGCATATGTGTGTTGCGCCGTGAGTGAATAGGTCAGACCTACATCGTGCAATTCGGTATATAGAATCAAGTCTAATGACGCGGATTGTTTCGTAGGGGAGAGGTGGATCATGATATTGGATGATATGGCCATTCTCCCTATTTGGATCATCATCCACAAACCAAGCTATAACCTCCGGTAGAGCCCCCGTTGGAATAGAGCTCTCACCAATATTCAGGCGGCTATCTGCATGTGCCCAGATTAACTTTTGCCTTATGACGAGATCCTTGTTCGGATTGGCATTCAATTTTATGACTGCATTAAGAATATGGTAAGGAGATGACATACCCAAGTTGCAAAGGATATGGTTCGACTTCTTGATATTGTCAATGCTTGACCTGTTACAGACCAGTTTCAACATTTGCCTCCAACCTTTCCAACAAGCCTCATTGGATTTGTTATAATAATCAAGATGATTATCATTTATATTGAGGTACTCGAGCGTATTATTCTTGGCTAATGGTTCCGCTAGAACAGCCAAAGAGTCGAGGCCCATCCAGTTACGATTGAGATGTAACTCCTTCAAGATGCAGTTTTTATTATCAAGTAGTTCTACCAATGGGGTACAGCCCTTGTTTCCGATTGCATTATGACTTAATAAGAGACGACGCAACCTTTTGTACTTGGCAAGTGCTCCTACCAGTCCACTGAAGCCAATGGTGTCCACGTCAAAGAAGAAGAAGTTGTTACTTAAGTCGAGATATCTTAAAGTACCCGCATAATGCCGACTCAATAATGCATTAGTCAAGATATCAAGACCGTCAGAACCAATGAAACATCGATCAATAATCTGTCTCTTCAGACTAGGGTTATTACGCCAAAAGGATGTAAGACAACTTACAAACGGAATGCCTGGTAGCTCAGCTCGGCGTGACTCATTGCGCAACCTAAACCATGTAATTGAACGGTTGCATTGAAGTCCATGACTCAGCCATGTAATGTCAAGATTACGGAACGAAAGCTTCAGGCTCCTTAACATGGTGTTTTGGCCGATTATATACCCTAATCTTCTCAACATTGTTGGATTTAGGTTAGTAACAACCAATGGCTTCAAACTTATGCTACATTCGTCATCGTCAATGTCATCCATATCCTGATACCCATTTGTCAACTCAATATGTAAAACTTCGTCGCTATTATGCTTCAAGAGAAGAATTGTGTTTAACGACTCCCGATCGAGTCGTTTGAATAGACTTCTATCATTCTCGTCTGTGACCATCTGAATCTTCAGGTATATTTCGGCCAACAATTATTTTATAGTTGATGAAGTAAATGCATAATGGAGATGATTTCAGCAATGAATCAATCATTTATATGTTTCTTCTGACATTATCATGTTTCTCGCGACTCAACTTGATTGATTATCATAAGATACTAAAGACATATGTAAGGGTATCCTATTAGCTCCGGTAAAATCAGCCACAGAAAGTGTTATGAGAACATCCTCTCCTTATTTTCAAGGTCGTGATATGGGGGTCGTAGTCTATCTGTCGGTTCTAGACTACTACTATAGAGGCTAGGAGGGAGGGAGCTCTAGGATACCTCGACTTCAAATGAACTCAAATACTATACATGTAACTAGCCGCCAATTATGATGCCGCCTCTCATATTGCTGAGTCAACTGACAGCAGCTGTCCATATGAAGTTGTAGATAGATGGCACCTACAGACCTCTCAATCTTCAGTGGGTTATGAGCCTGATCTCCCCTCCACCGTGTATCCTTTTTAAATGAGCCCCCTGACATTTTTGACATGTCAGCAGTGTCACTTCATTGATCGGCCCATAACGAAAGATGAAATCTTTTGTTGGGTCACGATCGATTCGTTGCAATGCAAGTGGGGAGGAGATGTTGCCAAATTGACAACTATTCTGCTAGGGGTGTAGGCTCATCAAGTTCAAAGTAGCCCAAGTATTCATAAACATTACGATTACTTACCCTGTATGAAATAAGATCTTTCATAATCTCTCCCCCCATCAGCTCTCCCCCATTGCAATACTCTCATCAATCTGATATGGTAGTAGCAAGACGTAACCGTAGAGTAACACCAACAATAACAGACGAGGAACAATTAAATATATCTACCTCTCTTCATAAAAATAAAGTTGCAAGTATGTCTCCACAACAAACAACAGCAGAGGGTAATAGTAGGTCATCAATGGTCTTTAATGATAGTGACAATTTGTTAGTTTGTTCTTATATGAACAACTCTGACAATAATAGTAGTGAATTGCAAAGTAGACCACCCCTTTCACCATCACCTACCAAGAATATTATACCATCACGAAAGTCAACTACCGCAAATACAACAAACTGTGAGGATAATTCATTGAACATGTCATCATCTACATCCATCAATGATAATGACTGTGGTGATTCATTAAATAATAGTATGAGTCTAACTGACCTACACAACACCACTCCTACTACTAATCGTGCACATTATAATAATACTATTGGTAGTAACATCAACTCTACCTCAGATTTGTCATCAATATCACCCATCAAGGAATCAATTAGCGATGATATGAATATAGTAAGGAAGATCAGTAGTATTGATGATAGTTACAATAAAAGTTGTGGTACGGAACATCAGATTAATGTTGCACGTACTATTGCCAAGGATGTTATTAATACTAACACTCCCTCGACAACAACAAGCAATCCAGATGGTAAAGGAGATGTAGTATCAAGATTAAACAAAATAGTTAACAACTCCCAATCAAACAATCAATCCTCCCTTTCACAATCAAATAATAATCCATTGTCAAACCCGCCAAATCATTTCAAATGTCCAATATCATCCACATTACTAATAGATCCAGTAATTGATTTAGAGGGTAATACATATGAAAGAACGAATATCTTAAAATGGTTAGTGTTAACTTCTTCCCAAGAAGGAGAAGGAGGTATGAGTCCAATAACAGGGAATAGTATAAAAGTTGAAGAGTTGGAAGATGATGTAGTTGTGAAAAGTGCTATTGATCGTTGGAGGAAGGAATGTTGGGTACGGTTTTTAATGAGTAGTAATGCCAAAGAAGAGGAGAGTGGGGATATTGAAGAGGATGATGGGGTTGTAGATGATCGTACTTGGGAGCGTGGTGATAATACTGCATCGGGAGGATTGAGTGAAGTTCAACAGATGCTACTTGCAAGTGTTGAGAATGATAAGAAGTTGTTAGGGAGCGGTAATAAGGAGGGTATGACTGATGTTAGTGAACGAAGTGGCAGTGTAAGTTCAAAGAAGAGTACAAAGAGTAAGAGCTCCACCAAGAGTAAGAAGAAAAAGATTTATTCGATAGATGGCGATAAGCTTGGTATTAGTTTACACGACGAAGAAAGTTGTGACAAGATTGATGTGAGTGATCGTAGTGCCAAGAGTGAAAGACCAAGATCAAGCAGCAGTGGTGGCGGCCTATCGAGTGAATTGGATACATTCATTCTCAAGAATAAGAAGACAGCAAGGAAGAATGGTGGCAGTGTCAGCCATGCTAGTCATATCAGTGGTGCAAGTCAAGTATCTACCAAAGATGAAGTTGTATTACCCCACAAGTCAAGTAATGTTATCAAGAAGAAGGGCAGCAAGAGTCCATATCGAAAGGGAGGAAAGACTCCTCCACCACCTCCACCGCCAAAGAAGCATAGTCCTAGTAATTCATCATCATCATTCGGGTCGAAGAAACTAGCAGCTCGCCCGACAACCCCATCCTCTATGAAGCGACCAAAGGATGAACAACATAGGAACAAGTCAATCTCATCAAGTCAAACTACCACAGAAACATCAAGTACAACACCCACAAGGCCACGAAGTACAACGTCAACTACTCCCAAGGATAGTATGCTTCGTCCACCACCACTAACGGCCTTTTCTGTACCAACTAAACAAGAAGATGGAAGTAATTTAGCAGAACTATCACGAAGTCATTCCACATCACTGACACAAGAGTCATCTGTGCCAGTTCGTGATATAGTACCACTGCATAACAGGGATATGTCAAGTGCATCAAGCTTCTGTTCCAATTTATCTGGTAACTTTTCAGATATGATGTCATTATCACCCACGAATGATGATTTGGCTGTTTTCAATCAGCCTACAACTCGAACACGACCACAACATAATGGGTGGAGTGTACCATTAGGCGTACATCGAGTAACATGTGCCATGCCAGGCTTGCAGGTTGCTACACAGGTACATCGTCGTTCAATACCCGTCAAGGTTAACCGAACAGTCATGTCCAATTATGGAACTTGTGAAGTTCAAAAACAAAACATGATTATATCACCTGGCAGTTATGTCGAGGTTGTAGAAACACAAGTCCATGGTGATAGAGTTCGAGGTCGAATATGTTGGGAAGAAGAAGAAGAGGATACTGATGCCCAACTTACCAAAAAGAAGAAGACTATCAAGAAACGCATATCCCGACAGATTAAACGCACGACACGACGGGGAAGGGAACGAGGAAAGAATAAAGAAAAGGTAATGAAGATTGTTACATATGAGGGATGGATATCATTGCAGTGGGCTAAGGATGATGATAAAAACGAGGATTTGGAGAAACTAGAGGAGAGTAGAATTGGTATGGATACCGATGAGGATGTCGGGCCTTGGACAGAGCCGGTTCCACTTGGTGTTTATCGTATTAACTTTAGTGGTGGCTTACCCTTACGTCAGTCGTCGGAAAGAGAGTCTGATGTGATTGGTAAACTAGAGCGTGGGAGATGTGTGGAGGTTGTACAGACAGAAGTGAAGGGTGATAGAGTCAGAGCAAGAGTAATTGTACCAAACTTGCCATCTCAAGATGATGAGTCAACTAGTGGAGGCAAAGTCAAGTTTACAAGTGGCTGGGTGAGTCTACTGAATGCCTTGACAGGCTCGAGTGGAGCATCACTGGTACCATTGGGTGCCTATGTGGTTGTTGCCGAGCCAGGATGTGTGATAACCGAGGGTGGTAGATTAGATTCCAAAGTGAAGGGCAAGCTTATACCAGGGTCATGCTGCGAAGTTGTAGCGACTCGAATGGAGGAGGGTGTAGTTCGTGGCTTGCTGGAAGAGGGTGGGCATGTTACTTTGTTTGCTCCTCCTCGAGGATCAGTCACTGTCAATACCTCAAATGGTGCTCCTCGTAAACAAGATACTGGACGAATGTTTGCCATGCCCGTCCCCCTTGGTACATATCAGATTATACATAACGGGCTGCTTGTGACTGCAGATATATCACTTACTTCCTCTACCCAGACAAAGTTACAGCATAATACAAATGTAGAAGTATTAGAAACTCGTGTTGACGAAGGACGAGTACGGGGTAGGATATGTGCTACTATTGGGAACAATGAAAGACAACTTGGAGGAAGTTGTACAGGTAGTACCACAGGATCACAAACTGGAATGATACATGGCTGGATAAACCTATTTGAACCTAACCAACGATGGGCAAAGATAGTGAGCTTTAAGGGCGGTAGACCCGTCAAGGTTGACAGTGGAGTACCTCGACGAAAGAATAGTCATGCTTAAGTTAATGTTTAATGTAGAAGAGTATGACCGTGGGCAAGTATGACAAGGATACATACCATAAACTCGCATATCCCCCATATATCTACACCATCACTATGCAGCAGCAGCTACCTGATACCGACCCATTCGGAGAGCTACCTGGTACCCTCTCTCATTTGGAGGCCTTGATTGAGTGTGAGGGGTGTCTTAAAACGGAGACACCCAAGATACAGCAAGATCAAGTTTGAGAAGGCCAGGATTGATGATGTATCTACCTATGATTTAATTAAATAATTGCAGATGTGGCCATATTATCATGGCCGAGCCTTCCAATTCAGATTGCAATAGTGACGTTCAAGAAGAGAATAATGCTGTCGTTGAAGAAGAAGAAGCATTGACATCAATAAACAATGAAAATCGAGGAATAGAGAGCTATGATGATGATGATGATGATGGGCCGCCTACACATCAAGTAGGTCATAAACAGAGTAAGGTAACAGCCCCAGCTGTTTTATCGTCTAAGTTGGAGACAATAGACGATGATGATGGTCCGCCTACACATCATATAAATGATGGTAGCGAAGAGAAGAGAAATGTGATCTCCTCACAGTTAGAGATGATTGACGACGATGATGGGCCTCCGACACATCATGTGGAAGATGATAGTCATGAGAAGAGAAAGGTAACAGCGGCAGCTGTGATAACTTCTCGGTTAGAGATGATTGACGACGACGATGGGCCGCCGACATACCAAATAGAAGATGACAGTCATGAGAAGAGAAAGGCTACAGCTGCTGCTGTGTTGTCCTCACAGTTGGAGACCATAGAAGACGATGACGGTCCGCCTACATATCATTTTGATGATGATGCAGATCAGAAAAGAGCAGCAATATCTTCCTTCTCGACAATTGTAGAGCCCAACCCACCAACTTCAATAGTAGAAGCCGATAGAATCCAAGCCAAGATTGCTGCATATCGTACTGCCAATGAAGAGAAGTGTGAAGAAGGATGTGATATGTCTGATGACGAATCTATATCTTATGAACAATCTACCATCAATACAACGAGCAACCATACAGATGAACAAGGCACCATTACTTTGAATGCTTCTGTCCTAGTTGATGAGAATGATGAAGAAGAAGATATAGAATATGGTATCCAAAGAGAGTCATCACAGCCACAAGCTATAGCTGGTTTCTTGGTAGGAGAAGAAGATGATCATGTAGTTGAAGGTGTTGCTGAGACAATACTGCCGTGGTGGAAACAGAGACGAGGAAAGATACTTATCACAGTTTCTTGTACGTTTTTGCCAATATTGGTATTGATTGGGTTTATTATCTACTATAGTGTCAGGGGGAAATATTACCGGTATCATACTAGAAATTTGGAAGTAATCCTCTTTTTTCTCTCGCTGGGGATGTTCATCTTTTGCAGTTGTTGGAACTTTGGCCAGCAGTGCAGACTCAAATGTTGTAGCTACCGAGAGCCGGTCATGGATTTAGGAGAAGAAGATCAGAAGACAGTTCACTCAAATCCAGAAGTCAATGCAAGTATAAGATCAAGCATTAACCGAGAAACGTCAATATCAGCACGAGTTGCTCCAATCATTCCAGAAGCATGTATGGTTGAGGAGGTCGATGAAGAAGTTGACATAGCTGGGGTTGCCGAGCCAATACCACCATGGTGGGAACAACGACAGGGGAAAACAATTATTCGGTCTATCTTCCTGATCTCGACAATATATTTATTAGTAATGGTGCCTCTAGTGGTATTGTTCTATTCTCCACTGATGCTTACGCTCTTTTGTATTGCTGCGATAATATTCTCATGTGTTCTTTGTACATACACAAAAGGTTGCAGCTGCAAGGTTTCAACTGAGAGGATGGCAGAAGAGTAGAATTCTGTTAAGTGCAACATGCTCCAATTAGATGGAATAGATATAAAGATGGCAACTAACAATAACAATCGGATTCCTTATCCTATTATGTAGTTTCATCAATACAGGATACCATTTTTTGTACCTACATCACACATCACACTATGCAGCTACGCAGCTACCCGGTACCGAGCCATTCAGTTATATAACATCTGATAGATATATGCGAGAGGTGAAGGTTGATCAACCTCAATGCCATGCAACCCTCTTTGCTCTATCTCACTAAAATCTAGCTTCCAGGATACCACCCAATGGTAGGGTATCTTTTGATTTGAAGAAAGAGCAAATCACACACAAATTTTCAACCACAACTAAATAACACACACTACAGTCCTTACTAACAAACAATAGCCACTCAGTAATCAATTATCTCAACCCTTGCGCTAATTATCATTGCAACAATTGCCGTCTTCTATTAATTAATATCCGTATCATAACAACGATGCCATCCAGTGTGCCCGATACAGACAATCCAATGTTAGAAGAGGAAGCCTTCAGCCGTGATGTCTCCAACGAACTTCAACAACCAACTAATATGAATGTTGATAACAATAATAATACATCTTTGCAAGATGGTACCTCAACACTTGGTCCAGCCGCTGCCACTGCTGATGCCGCCATGGGTACGACCGCCGAAGATACAGCACAACAAGAAGGGGGCGATATCGAAGCACCAACCACTGAGGGTGGTCAACTCAAGGCACCACCTGAGGCTATCCTGCCTCAACTACCTGCTAATAACGATGACGATGATGCACCATTAATGTCATTAAAATCCAAGAGTACTACCGCCAGTAATAAACCGGTTTATTATGCCGTACGTGTTGGATATGCCGTATCCCCATCATACAATAATAACGAGGGTGGCGAGGGTAGCGAAGAAGGTACAACACCAACTCAAACTCATGTATCAACAATCCGATCAGCAATCTTTTTACAATGGGAGGATGTACAAAACTTTGTTGAATTTACTACCCAATCTAACAATGAAAGTACAGTTAATGAAGATGGTGTACGTATAACACCATTCCATCATAACGTTGAATATAAAACATTTCATGATATTGAAAAAGCCGAACGCTATTTAAAAAAGGTTATACCATCCCTATCTAATACTACTGGTAAAAAGAAGAAGAAATCAGTAAAGAAGGCAGGTAAAACAAAAGCCAAATCCAATTCCTGGAATAAACTACACAATTCATCCACCAACCTATATTATCCACCACCTAAAAACTTTAATCCGCCAACGAAAAAATGGGAAGCGTTATATGCCAAGGCACTTGAATATAAGGAATTGTATGATGAGAATTTAGATTCAGTACCCATGGAGGAGAGTGATGTGAATTATGCCGAGCATGAAGAGTTGAGTAAATGGATTAAGTATCAGAGGACTAGTTATCGGTATTATTTGGAAGATCCCATGGGTGGACGGCATAGTATGGTATGTCTTTTTTGCTTTGTGTGTTTGTGTGCATATGTTTTGTATGTGTATGATGTGCTCATAATTGATGCAATCTAACACATGTATCTACCACTCCGCCCTTCTTACTACTTATGTACAAAATACTCCTCCTTACAGACTGAAGAGAAGGTGAACCGATTAAAGGATGCAGGATTTAGTTGGATCGTTTCCGATAAAAAGAAGTGGTTAGCCGAGGAAATTGGTAGTGGTAATAAGAAGAAACGTGGCCGACCACGCAAATCTCTCGAAGATCGAGGTATGCCCAAGGCACCCAAGCCCATTCGTGCCAAGTGGATGAATATGTACGACAAGCTTAAGGAATATAAGGAGAAGTATAATACTATTGAAATTTCACCTGATGAGACACAGGATGAAGACCTGATGGCATTACGCACTTGGGCTAAGAATCAGAAGAATATGCATATACGATGGCGTCAGGGACATGATGTAGGCATGACACAGGAAAAGTCGGACATGCTCAAGGAGTTGGGTATGGACTTCCCACCCGCTTGGGAGGATATGTATGTTAAGATTGTACAGTATAAGGCACAGCATGGGAATATTGAAATTGCTAGTGATTATGATCCAATCTTGGCGGCCTGGATGGCACGACAGAATGAAGTGCTAGGACGACACTTACAGGGCAAGTCTACAAGATTGAGTGATGATCAAGCAATGAGATTGTTGGCCTTGGGATTTCAAGGTGGACGTGGCGGAGCCGCGGCTGTGTCAGGTATCGATGGTAAGGTTAATGTTACTGGCAAGACTGTGGCTAGTCGAGACTTTGACGTGAGGTGGAATGAAATGTATCAACAACTAAGAGAATGGAAAGCTGAGCATGGACACTGCAATGTTTCCACTACATCGGGTACCGACCTTGCCCATTGGGTTTCTGCTCAACGTCGCATGTACAACAAGCTTGTTGCCGGAACACCTGGTAAACGTGCAGTCCTAGACGCCCTCAAGATGCAACGACTTACTGAAATAGGTTTCCAATTCCGTCCCCGAGGAAGTTATGTCAGTTGGGATGATAATATTAAACTCGTGGAACAGTTCCGTAAAGACAATGGACACTGCCGTATTCCTGTTGCACATCCACAGCTTGGAAGTTTCGTTAAGCTGGTTCGTCGTGACTACAAGAACTTTTGCCAAGGAAAGAAAACTTCAATGACATCGGAGAGGGAGGCACAATTGAGAGCATATGATTTCATCTTTGAGGGTGGTAAGACTCCACAACGAGCTGCAGGTCCAAAGAAGGCTTGGTCTGAAAGGTTAGAGGAGTTGATCCAATACAAGAACGAGTTTGGACATACGGTTGTTCCCCAGAACTCGGGTCAGCTAGGTGCTTGGGTACATTCCCAACGTGTTCACTATAAGAAGTACAAGGAAGGGAGCAAGTCTCAAATGACTGCCGAGAGGGCCTTGAAGCTTACTGAAATTGGATTCTGCTTTAATGCAAGTGATCGTTACCGTGGCAACAAGCGGCACAAGACGTCCGAGCAGGAGGCTGAGGAAGAAGCAATTCTTCAGCAGCAACAGATTGCTCACCTTCAACAGCAGCAACAGCAACAACTTCAAGAGACTTTATACGTACCTCAGCACCAAGGTGTGCAACAACACAATGCACACACTGGTGATCTTTTTGAACAAGCAGCTCATTATGGTAGTGTCGAGGGGCTAGGGGTGTAGGTGGCTGTTGTTGTCCTCTTTTACATGACTTGTAATCATGAAAGGCACTACTTTGTATCATGTTGATGGTGAAGAATGAATGAATATACAGATGTAGAGAACAAAATAAGAGATGTGTTGCATAACTAATAAGTATCGATACTCTCAATCTTGGTCTACAAGCACTACTAATGAATCAAGATGGAGTCTTCAGTAATGACGAATAACCTGTTACCTTAAACGAACTTAGTTGGCTACTCATCTCTATCACATATCTATTCTCACTATATCAACCTAACTCACATCGACACTTGCACTAACTTGAGGAGTATACTATCTTTTCACATCTCCTTCACAAGCCACTCATTCTCTTGATATTCTTGATTTTAGTCTTGAGGGGCACAGCACATCGCTACTTGCTTTACACTTTGTATTCTTGATTAGATCATCGGAAAACGATGATGCTTTAAACACTGATTTCTGAGAAACAAAAGTAGAACAAGAGGCACATAAAGAGATCAGACAATCACAGGGGAGTGTCAATGAAAAGAAATAAGTACACTTACACGGGCAAACTGCACAGAAGGGGCCACCATCAGACTGGTCGGGCTCATCTTCAGTCTCACAGTCCGTGTTGGTGAACATGCTACAATAGCAGGCACTATAATCGAATGTTGTACTCCATCCACATAAGTCTTGATTGAATGAAATGGCATCAGAGAACCTTGTATTGAATTGGCGAATGAGGTGTTATAGTAATACTTTAAGTCGATTTAGCACACAAAAGACACAACTCACATTTCCTCCATTTCCTCAACCCTTGTTACATCCCAGCTATTTAAGTTGCCATTGAAAGATTCGGCACCTAAGAACCTACACATTTTGTATTGAATTAGATGAATTCGAAAAGTCCCACCGAGAATACGGTAAGATCTGGACGAACATGATATGTACATAGAAGTAACTCACATGTAAGTCATATCCGTGACACTTGATACATCCCAGCTATTCAACCCTCCATCGGTAAACGAGATGGCATCTTCAAACCTGTATTGAAGAGTGTAGTGTTAGGATAGTTCCGCCAAAATATAATTCGTGTAAGATTGGTCATAATTAGATACACAAATCAATGACAACTCACATTCCACCCATATCCTCAACACTTGATACAACCCAGCCACTTAAATCACCATTGAAAGATTCGGCACCATAGAACCTATGTATCAGCATTGAATATGGGATATATTGAATATTGGCATTGTTAGAACGAGAATCAACAATATCATTTGAGTGCGGAAAATTAGATACACACATGATATGCACATTATACAGCTCACATATCCCTCATATTCTCAACACTTATTACATCCCAATTTGATATGTCTTCGTTGAATCCTCCAATAGGAACAGGAGATCTGTTATTATTACTAAACAAGCGTACCATACTTGTAACTGCTCCTACACACCAATCGCCAATGGGAAAACCATACGTTAGAGCACTGTCACAATCTTGACTATTTGCGAGGGTACAATTTTGATAGTAATCACGAACTGCATCATAAAGAATGCCAGAGTAAACACTACCATCTAATGTAATGTCACCATCAGTGGATTTAAAGCATGCTATTGTTGGTTCTGGTGAAGGAGGTTGACTAGGTGCTGATGAAGGACTTTGCGTTGGTGTTGTTGAGGGAGGTTGTGTTGGTGTTGAGGAGGGAGGTTGTGTTGGAGGCGATGAAGGACTTTGTGTTGGTGAGGATGAAGGAGATTGTGATGGCAACAACAAAGACTTCCCACTCTTTGAATAGCTTCTCTTGCTACTGCTACTCTTGGCCTTTGAGGCTTTACCACCCTTCTTCGTATCATCATATGCATTAAACTTATTCTTTGATGAACTAACCAAGGCCGCATCATTGTTGTTGCTGTGTACAAGCTCATTGATACCATACCCAGATCCATAGCCAACGCCGAAGAATGCAGCAAGACCAAGGGTTGTAGCAGCAGCGATGATAAGGATCCTTTGATAGTAGTTAGGTACTGCAAGGTGGTGTAGACGATTGTCATCGTCAGGTTGTTGACCATCATGTAGGTTTTCAATGTCAGTGTCAGGTTCTTCCTCATCATTGAACAGTAAGATGCCAGGATTTGCCTCAAACTCAAGCTCGATATTCTCTTCAATTTCAATTCTTTCATTCATCATCAGTTCTATTTGTATATTATTTGTTTGTATCGGGCTTTGTTATCACTATGTACAACGGTTGTGCGATTGTAGCTTACATATCGTGTATTGCATGCCAAGTTTCTTAGGTGTATCTGAAAGACAAATCTGGAGTCATTCTATCTTTAATAGAAAACTGCTTGGAAATTATCCTTTGAAAGTTGCAGTTTAGGTAGTATACTGTAATACTAATACCCGTGTTTCTATTTCTACATCCTAACATGATCGTGGGGTGGTTATCAAACTATTATGTCCCATCCCATGACTACCAATAAGATATTCGAATATTGTTTTATCTTATCTTGATCAACTTCTTGTCATACAACTAATCGTCCTCTAAGTCTAATATGAGAAAATCAATTTATTATGAAACCGAAGTCTCTCTCATAACAACTGGACTTAAAAACTTCCACCCGGGGCGCAATCGAACACAATCCTTTTCATAAAATCGTCCATCTCTAGTAAAGTCCTCAACCTTTGTCTGTTGTGATTGTTTTTCATTCAACTTCATTGCCGCACCGCATTCCTGTAATGCCTGTACGACCAACCACGCCGAGGGACTAATCGGTATTGGAAATGTTGGATATAATCCAGTTAGGTATAACATTGCACCCATAATTGACAAATAGGAATGTTGGGATTGATAATTCTGTGTTTTAGAATCTAATAACCATTTATCACGAAATTTTGTTAATTCATTGTATGTTTGATTCTTTAGGAATTGTGTCTTTTCACTAATTGTTTCGTCCTCTTCTCCATATTCACGATGCTCACCTGGACATGATAATGGTAGTAATATAACTGTGCGTGATTTAGACATTTCTAACCGTGTAAGTAGTGGATGACATGTAATACCAGAGCCTGATGTTGCCTCGAGGAGACAAAGATTGGTTGGATCATGTGTTTCTCCTGTTCCTGGCACAACTATCCCTATCGATATGTGATGGTATACATTCAGATGAGAAGAATGATTGTACTGTGTATATGCAATCTCTTGTGTATAACTCTGTTCATATCTCAAATTACACATATGCATATCACTTACCACAATGTTCATAACTACCCTTCTCAACACTCCTAGTACCATCCTCTTCTTCACACAGTATAGACTTTCCAAGTAAACAACCCAATGCAGCCGATGCCCCACTAGCACAACATTCACATCGACGATCGAATAATATAACATCACCAGGTTGACATTTCTCTACCATGAGATCATCTATCGTTTGTACATTTGGTATCCTGTTGTTGATATGATATTTTGATGAGAGAAGATGGTAGTTGCAATGCGATATAACGAACATAATGATAGATTGCAATTTGCAAACCGAATACACATAACAACAATAACATGTAGAGTAACAACTCACCGCAATCTAGTTGCTACTTCATGTCGTCGTTCTTCTCGTTCTTGCTTTGCATTATGTGACCAATATATTATCGGTAAAGCAGGTATTAAGGCCGAGAATGATAATTGTACAGCCAGCTTGGCCCGTGGATGTTGATTTAGACTTGATAGGAGCTTGGACGCCATGGTTATCAATACCTATTGATACTATTATGAGAGGATAGGAGTGAGTCATTTTTTGTTTGCATCCATTTCAATGACATAAAGAGGTAAGTGTAGTAAGTAAGTTGCTGACAGTCAATGTCAATAATTCAAAATAATAATCACACATCAATATCAATACAGCGTGTTTTTGGTTATATATTATAGAACAGTAAGTTGTATTGATATTTGTCTACTTTTGTACGACGAAGGGAGTATCTTATGATTGAATGCGGATATATTTATTATAAAAACAAAAGAAGGTGCACCTGATGAATGTTACCATTGATTTATAACCCATAAACATCTACTTGAAATGGAGGCCTAAAACAAAGAATGAACAAAGAATGTATTGCAATCACCTTTTTTATGTTCCAACTTATGCTCAACCAATGTGATACGTTGTATACCTCCGTATACACTCTGATGTAAATGAGTGTAATAGTCCATAAACAACCTACCTGAAATACTGAAATGGAGGCCTAAACGATCGGGGGGTTTTGAAATAAAAGAATTGTTTCGCACGGATTTCTCAATGTATCTATGCTCATATAACATGTTATGCTCATCCCCATATTATAATACGCTCATAACATATGCTAACATATAAGTTGTATACCTCTTTTGCATATACAGATATACAGAATAATAATAATAATGGGAAAGAAAGGAAAGAAGTCTAAAAGTGGGGGCAAGGTTATTGTTGAATCATCACATATCACTGTTCCTACAAACGAAACTAATAATAATTCTAATAGCGGCGTTGTAGACGAAGATGGGTTGGCTTATATACACAAGGATAAAAGGACACAAATTTGTAAAGATTTATCGAATAATGAATCATTACTACTACCGAAAAAGCCCGACTTGACAATCGATCCAAGGTCTATGCATCAAAGACTTCTTTCAGTACCCATCAACAAACGTACGACAACAGCAAAACGTATAATCAAAGCTCAGGAAATGATAGATGATATTGAACGTATACAAACGAATAGAGGAAAAGATTACAATAATGAAGATTTTGTTGATATTGACACCCTCAAAGCCGATGAATCCTACATTAGGGAATGTGTCTTGTGGATTCAAGCTATCATATCATCCGACTACAGAGCTGGGAGCAGCCAACCAGTTTTATTTGGTTCACCAACTCCATCATGCTGGGCGCATATAACTTCACTACACCCCCTGGATGATAATGAGCCACAGCTAATGAATGTGGATGCCCTTTCCTTCATTATTCTACTAGCTACTGCAATGAGAGTGGATGAAGAAAGACTTAGCCTCCAGATTGTGCATGAGCTGCATGCACATGCATCATACATTGACTTTGATGAGTTACATCAACATGAGGAAACAAAGGAATTAGACGAGTCTTATCTTAGATTTGCATTAGCTTCGGTAGGGGTTAAACGTGCACGGGCATTGTACAGAGATACAAGTAAACGAATTATCACCCCCTTTCAGAATAAGAATGATGTTGCCATCCAACCTAAGTCCCTGCTTAAGTCCATCGAAACATTTGCAAATGAACTGTGTGAGTACAGACCAGACTCGCCTGTTGGTCTTTGGAATTTAGGTTGGTTTACGAGGATAGTTAATGACAATGGAAAACATCCCTGGAGGGCAGTTAATGAATTTTACAATCTAATGGCTGATTGTTGCCTTCTTGCAGAAAAGGTAGATGACGATTTCTACCGAGCAGAGGCTGGAATAGAAGTGGCAATGAGTCTCGTGCTTGGTGGAAAGCCCATCGTTGGGTATAGAGTTCCATGTGGTGCTATGGTACAGACCATTCGAGACATGAGCTATATCGATGAAGTTCCAGAAGGTGATATTGAAATAGCTCTTAATGCACCAAGTCAAGCCGCTGCCAATGAGGCTGGAGATAAGGAACAAAAACGTCTAGCAGGCCGGGTACCTCCCACTTTATTGGAACCAGGAGAGTCCGTACTAGTTCCACACTGGGAAGTAAGTCGGATATGGAACTTTGCAATGGAGGCTTATCTGAGATTGGATGAAATTGGGCAAGGACGGGATGTCTACGGTGAAACCTATGGGTGGCATATTGCAGAGGGACTCTTAACAGGGAAGTATTCAAGCAAGCTCGTTCCCAAAAATTATTGTATATGTCCTCAAATTGGATTTACGCTGGATAAAGGATCGCCGTGTGGATATTGTGGTAAGGTAGGATCTGATCTAAAGAAGTGCTCTCTATGCAAGAAGGCACAATGTAAGTATGAAGATATATGTATGTTTGTTTTATATATGCCTTGCAACTCCCTCTATCATTCTCATTCTCTTCCTTCTTCTCCATCTCATATCCTACTCAACAATATACGAAAGATTGCAGCCGTGACTGTCAGAAGAAGGCATGGAAAACTCACAAACGAGAATGCACTCCCGTCTAAGCATACTAGAGAGGAACGGAGTATGTATTGCATTATTTCACTTTGAGATTATCGGAAACCAAGAGATGAAAGAAAGAACGGAAACTGATAGTTTTGGCCCTGTTCATAAACTAGATCAATTCCGAATAAGCCTCTATAAACATACTAACTACGGCAAGTGAAAATGAACCAAACCAACCTGTGTATCCTCAGCTGCTCCTCCTCTGTCTGATAAACATGAGCTTGCAACAAGTAATTTTATGTACAAACTTCGTATACATAATAGACATAGATTATCCTCCGACCCCGAATATAAATCTCATCTTCTTCTCGCTATCCCAAAAGTTTTGCCCCAAAGCGCAGCATGAACATTCACAATTACCATTTGCATCACTCTTGAATATGTGGGCTTGGGTTCTCTGGTCGGCTGGAAGGACTCGATCTTTGCGCTTCTTACTGCACATTTCAGCTTTCTTCCCAATTTCCATATCGTCAACGTTCGAGGCGAGCTTGGCAACATCTGTATGGTGACCGGTGTAATTTGCATACTTATCTGCCTCTTCCTTGGTACGACGATGATATTCATCAGCACCCCCATAAAAGAACACATTATATGCAGTGATTTGGGCGGGCGAGTTAGGATTGGGGTGACATAGTAATTGCTGAACTGTAAACAAAATCTCAGGCAGAGTCATTTCTGGTGTCCACCCCTCTTCTTCGTTTATTGTATTGACACATATAGTTCCACTAGGATGAACATTCATATGAAAGAAGCCCCCTGGGAATTTGCACGTTGGTGGCTTATCGACTCCTCCATTGTTGTATGTTAGTCTCATTGGTATTCTAGCTCCTTCCCAAGCAGAACCTTGAGGGCCTGGAATGTAACACAGGAGACCATATTCATGATGCTTTATACCCATGCTGTATACAGAGAAATCTGAGAGAGCATCTGGTTTATTCTCAATCCAGTTACGGCAATCATGAATGTACCGTGACTTTATAAACGTCTGCCTTTCCAACCTCTTAATCTTTTCTTCACATTCCGACTGCACCTTTGCAATCTTTTTATCACATTTCTGTTCCATTTGTTTCATCTTTATATCATATTCCTTCTGCAATAATGCCATGTGTGTAACTAAACCTCCACCACTTAAATGACTTTCCATATCTTTTCGAAGACATATATGTTCACATCCGACGATACTACATGTAACTGTTTTATAACCACACTCATGATCTTCATGACGTTTGAGATCTTTTAATGGTCCCTTCCAATTGCAACAGTTATTGTCACTTCGTTTCCTCTTCTTATTACTACCATCATTATTATCATCTGATGGTGCACCGTCTTTATTTTGACATATAACTTGCAACTCATCGACCGTATCTCTTGCAAAGTAATTCGGAGTATAACCCGACACCTCAATACGACAATTTGGACATGTATTACTACTTTCTAAACTTGTTTTAATACAATTTGAGCCGAAGGTATGTCCACATTCTTTTACTGAACATGCGTCTTGCAAAACATCAGTACAAATGGCACAAATTGTACTTTGTGAAGGCTCGGGGGAGAATATACTTGTAGGATGGCCCATTTATGAGTAAAGATGATGATTTATAATATAATAAAATTGTCGTCAAATCCATCCATTTATACTTTGTTGTAAAACAACAAACTACAATATAATAAACTAAAAGGTATGCCTCTATCTACATAGTATTGGTGGGCTAGTGATACTCTCTATTTAGTACAATACGGAAAACTCAAAGTTCGTTGCAAACTGCAAATTGCAAACAGTCGACGAAGTACGTACCATAGTGGCGGCCTGGTCTAAAATCGCGGCGGCTAATGGGCGTATACCTTCTTACTATAAATTATTAATATTATTATTTGCAGAGGGTGATTTATATCACTGGTTTCAGTACTCTTCGTACCCACAATCTTTTTCAATATCAACAAAATAATATGCCATCAGCTCGAAAAAGAAATAAGGGGAGGGAAAGGAAAGCTAAGAAGGCGGAGAACAAAAGAGCAAGTATAGATGGAGTTTGGAGAAATTTGTTATCGGGTGAAAAACAGAATGTTGGTATGAGTATTGAATGTAATCATGGGTGTAGTTATCCGATCGAATCATTATCAAAACATCACCCTGTTTCCAATTTCATGGATGATCTATTCATTCAATGGTTTGAGGGAATAGATAATTATTACAACAAGGGCGGTTCAATGTTTAGAGATGTTTTGCAAATACTCTCTGACGTTTCTCCAGCACATACTCAACTATTGAGTAGTGATAGTTATCGGGAAATTGCAATCAAAATCATGACAATTATTGGTTCGAATATGGTAATTGCTGACGCTCTCGTGAAGAATATTGTTACAGGGCCATACTTGGATATTGCTAGGGTAATCGTGGTACTTGAGCAGTATGGTGGCACTGGTAAAATTATCAATACAATCAACAATCCTTCTGCGACAATAAAGATGAGGAATCTTGATATGCGTAGCAGCAGCAAGTTGAGAGATGGATTGAAGTTCTTTTCCAAACGAGTATCATGTGACTGCATAAAGAAGTTACACTTAGATGCAAGGAAGAGTGTTCCAAAGATGGGTAATTGTGTCGGTTGTGAGAAAGAAGTAGAACGTGAGAAACTATCAGTATGTAGCAGGTGCATGGTAACTCAGTACTGCTCAAGGAAATGCCAGGTTACAGATCGATTAAATCACGAAAAGTATTGCAACTCCTTTGTCCTCCAACAGAAATATTCTGAGCTCGTATCAATGGCCGATGGGGACGAATTCAAGCTCAATTTGCTAGAATCTATAATGTCATGATTGTAGAAGGAAGAAACGGAGGAACACATGCATATTGTAAGGGTACGTACGCCTTTGACTTGAACATTCATATTCATAAAAATAAAGTCATATTATAGAAGGAAAGTTTCATTGATATCTTAAAGTATAGTTTGCATCCGATTCTTTCTGATATGCTGACTTTTCTAATGAACACAAACCACTAGCAAAGATATACAACTTATATCTCCTCCAAAATTTATGTAGACTGTAGAACACCTCATTACATAATAAACACAAATTATCCCACTCCGAATAGAAATCTCATCTTCTTCTTGCTATCCCAAAAGTTTTGCCCCAAAACACAGCATGAACATTCACAATTGCCATTTGAATCTTTCTGAAATATGGTGTTAGTCCTCGGGTCGGCTGGATGTACTCGCTCTGTGCACCTCTTACTGTCAAATTCAGCCTTCTTCCCAATTTCCATATCATCAACTACTACGAAGTTATCATTATCATCGAACATGGCGGCAACATCTGGATGGTGACCAGTGTAATTTTTATACTTATCTGCCTCTTCCTTGGTACGACGATGATATGTATCAGCACCCTCACTTGTGAACATTTTATATGCTGGCATTTGACACGGACAGTTAGGATTGGGGTGGCACAGTAATTGCTGACATGTAAACAAAATCTCGGGCAATGTCATTTCTGGTGTCCATCCCCTTTCTTCGTTTATTGTACTAACAGATATAGTTCCAGAAGGATAAACATTTACATGAAAGAAGCCCTTAGGGAATTTGCACTTTGGTGGCTTGTCTACTCCTCTATTGCTGTATATCAGTCTCATTGGTATTCTAGCTCCTTCCCAAGCAGAACCTTGTGGGCCTGGAATGTAACATAGGAGACCGTGTTCATACCTTCCACCCACGCTGTATACCGAGAAATCTGATAGAGCATCTGGTTTATTCTCAATCCAGTTACGGCAATCATGAATGTACCGTGACTTTACAAGCGTGTGCTTTTCCAACAACTTAATCTTTCCTTCACATTCTGATTTTACTTTTGCAATCTTAGTATCACATTTCTGTTCCATACGTTTCATCTTTCTATCATAATCATTCTGCATCAAAGTAATCTTTTCATCATGATCTTTTTGCATTAATGCCATGTGTGTAATTAAACCAGCTCCACCACTAAGGTGACTTTCCATATCCTTTCGAAGACATGTATGTTCACATCCGACGATGCTACATGTAGCTGTTTTAAAACCACACTCATGATCTTCATGACGTTTGAGATCTTTTAATGGTCCCTTCCAATTGCAACAATTTGTATCATCATCGCGTTTCCTCTTCTTATTACTACCATCATTATTATCATCTGATGGTGCACCGTCTTTATTTTGACATATAACTTGCAACTCATCGACCGTATCCCTTGCAAAATAGTTTGGGGTATAACCCGATACCTCAATACGACAATGTGGACATGCATTACTACTTTCTAAACTTGTTTTAATACAATTATAGCAGAAGGTATGTCCACATTCTTTCATTGAACATGCGTCTTGCAAAACATCTGTACAAATTGCACAAAGCCAGTTTTCTGAAGGGGTGGGCGAGAATATACTTGTAGGATGGCCCATATCGACAAAGATGATTTGTTATAAATAGTAGAATTGTCGTCGAATCCAATATACTTTGTTGCAATTAGTACTATCAACAAAAAGCACGCACAGCACCACCACACTATGTAGACTCTACATAGGCACTTACGATACTGACGTTAGACTGTATTGAGCATGGTGGTATCCTTTTATGAGAGTACCTATGTGATAGATAGACTTGATTCAGACTCCAAAATCTATTCGTATGGCAATTAATCACCTGCCTAACAATACAATATAACATATGCGGATCAATTCCGTTGCCCACTATTCGATTCTATAATTTACTAGTTTATCTGTAATTATAATTATAATGGCTGATTCAATCTCATACTCGTTTGTGAGCAAGAAAGATTGTTTTGCCAATAAGAAGTTGGAATTATTGCAACAAAACATGAGAACACTACTACAACACCCCCAGCCGTATCATTCAAAGTTTCAAAGGTAGTATGACAGCTAACAATAAGTTCTATTGGAGCTTTGGCGAAAAGCCACCGTTTAACTTTAACAAGTGTTATCCACTGGATGAAAAAACTTCTACATTAGTTGATAATAAAGATACACCGATAGGAAATGATTATATGTCTCCAGTAGTTTGGGGTATTGCAGAGGTCACATCGACTACTATTGAGGGTGTAGAAGTTGGTGCACAATACCTTGGTCTTCTGCCTATTGGAGATTCAGTATCATTTGCAAAAGCAAGTTTGAAAGATGGTAGTATCGTTATCGATCGGCCTGCTACTTTTGCCGCATATAATAGTTTCAATAAGATTGAATCAGATACAGCAATGTCTACGAGTTGCGAATACAGTGACTTGGCGTTAGTATGCTTCCCTGGTATTGTTACTGGTCATGGACTGTATTTCAGAATGCTAGAACAGAATTGCTACGGTGCTAATGCAATTGTTATCACATCAGCAAGTAGTAAAGTTGCTCTAGCTATGGCTTTTTATATGAAAAATGACCCGAATAAAAAGTTTGAGAATATACAAATCATCGGATATACTTCCAATAACAATATGCAATTCTGTAAACAGACGGGTCTATATGATAGTTTATTTTGTTATGATGATATCCTACCCCCAGGAAAGAAGTATGTTGTTGTTGATATTGCCGGAAGAGCTGACATATACACACGAAATATGAACAAAAAAGGTGTGGATATTATCAAACTTTTGGTTGTTGGCAACGCGTCTGGGATTGAGGATAAGAAGAGTACATTCTCGGCCTTTACTATTATGCAAAGATGAAGATGATAATGGGCATGATGGGCATTCCACCCCGGCTACATTTTTGGATGCCTAGACCAACTCAGGAGTTATATTTGATATGGGAAGATATGGCCGCTATGGAAAAGAAATGGGGCAAGGACAAGGTAAAAGATGTACAAAGGGAGAGTAGTTTCACCTTTTTGTAAGGCTGCAAAGGAATGGATGAGTATCCGAGAGGCCAAGACTGAAGAGGAAATTGGAAAGGCATTTGTAGATATATTGGAGGGATCAGTGCCACCTTCTGAAATTATTGCTCTTAATATTGGTCAAGCTGTGAGTCATCGGAAGTAAACTTTGAACATATGATATGCTCATGATGTATGAAGACATAGAGAAGTCAGCTATTGTAAGTAATACTAATTGCACTTAATGAACCACTCTAACGACATACAAATACCAGCTATCAGTAACACCTATACTGCAATACACGACGTGAAGGTAGAGGGGCATGCGGATTGCATCCACTTTTCAGACAGAGATACCGCTCTGTGACACCATAATTCCTCATTGAATTTTGACGCCATTTTTTTGTTGAGCACCATTGATTTTGTTGATTTATCCTCCTCAAATTGAATAGGAACTGAGATCAATTGCAATTGCAACGATATTACGATCAGATATCAAAGGTGAGTAGTATATGCTGCCATAATTTTATAAACAACAACTTGAAACATAATACTAAACCATTGACAACACCAACAAACAACTATACAATAACAACATGACAGCAGCAACAGCCAAAATGCCACAAGCAGACACACTAGCTCCATCCACATCATCCCAAGAGTTGCACGATAATCGATGGCGGCCAGTTAACTCCTTAAAGAACTCTCGTCTGACCATCCAAATACATTGTACTGATACTAACAAACGTTTTAATATACCCGAGCAACCAATCCAGTCAGCAGGTAAGTAGAGAGTATACTATATGCGGCAGCGCTGTCTTATCATAATAAATATATTGTTCACATGATATTGTACACATGAAAACTCATATCAAATATTCCATTCTTTCTCTCATTACGATATTGCAATATTGCAAATATCATATACAGGTAATCTACAAAACTATTTCGACGAGGCAGCACCCGACGATGGACATATACTAGGCTCAACAACACTACAAGAATTAATGAACCGTGTTAAAAAGAATATACCATCACTATACCTAATGAAACAAGTTGGCGGTGCATCATTAACATGTGGAAATCACAACGTCCACCAGGATGAGTGGGATACAACCATGGTCTGTGAATTGGTCTGTGAGGATAAACAAAAGACATTGAAGGGGACTATTCCTCGTGTTAAATTGGATGATGGACGGGAGGCTGTGGTGGTTACTATTGGGGCTCCTAATCCTACCTTGAATGTTCAACGGAGTGTCGTTGATCGTTGTTTATCAAAGGGGGATGTTTATGGTTAATATTCTATATAAATCATATATAGAGTCTTCTTGAAGAGGAATCTTTGTATTGGGGGAAAGAGGGGTAGAGTTGGGAGGATATGAGTTAGACCGGAGGAGCTACTTAAAGGGAATGATAGAGAAGTGGCTTACTCCTTGTAATACTGAAGGGGAATAATTATACTTATGTGTGGGTGATGTGATTTTTAGAGGCTATTGATATTTTAGATGCTAAAGCTATGCGGCTTAAATACTAACTATAGATTGCTAAGAAGTTAGAAAGTGTTATCACTATTGGAAGTGTATATAGCTACCGCCATCTAGCTAGGCCTGGGGAACTATCTAATGATGACTGATATTATGTATTTCCACTTATTTGATGAGATTTAGTTACATTATCATTTTTTTGTAAATCTAGTTCTCCATGTCAATAGTACCGAGCTTCTCCTTTAGCTCTTCAATCTCCTTAGCTTGTTCTCGTATCTTAACAACCTTTATGCAACCCCAACATCCTCTATCAGAAGGAACACAATCTGAGCATAAGACATCTCGACAACAACGGCACTGATCTACATTGTACTCTCCGCCATTGTAGCATCCTCGGCAATTGGCTTTGTCTCTACAATTAGAACACCAAAGAACATTGTCACAGTCCATACAGCTCGCTCTACCACAAGAGTCGCATATAGGTATGCAAACGTCCTTACAAAAAGCAGTTCCACATTCGTCACATGCCTTATTGCACCCTCTGCATACACCTTCACTCGGCAATGTTGGCAATGTTCACCCTTGGATGGATAACCATTATCAATACAATGTATGCTATGATTGTCTAAAGCCAATATGCAGAGGTTGTACTGATGGTGAATGGAGTGAAAAGCTAAGATTTTGCGATAGTTGCTCCAAATACTACTGTTCGGACTGTGTTAAAGTGGGAGAGTGTGAGGAATGTAGTGAAGGTGTATGCAGAGGGTGCAATAAGGCATGTGACGAATGTGGAACTGCTTTTTGTAAGGACGTTTGCATACCTATATGC
>Ga0214478_100210_pt1 | contig 34141 bp, 34 predicted proteins | sample M1_20Mar14CPVII9_2_FD_178001 | JGI IMG/M metagenome (GOLD analysis project Ga0214478, IMG submission 178001) | Marine eukaryotic communities from Monterey Bay, California, United States - M1_20Mar14CPVII9sort6BwellD7 | ecosystem: Environmental > Aquatic > Marine > Unclassified | place: USA... | reverse complement strand
AAATACATTAATGAAGAATATAATTGATGCATGTGGTAAGTAAGAAAACATGTTTGATTATTTATATATTGTATGTTGTCACATGCATCATATTAAACTATCTATTTGTAATAGGATCTGGATTGGCATTCTTTGCTGTTGGATATGCATTTGCATACGGTGGAACTCCACAAGATACATTAGATGTTTATACTCACGAACCTGTGGATGCGCCTATTACTTTCATCGGGAGTGAAAACTTCTTCTTAATTGATGTTAACAATTACGGCTTTTGGATGTATCAGTATGCCTTTGCAGCTACCTCAACAACTATCGTGGCTGGCACATTGGCGGAGCGTTGTCAGATGACGGCATACTTACTCTATTCGACATTCCTTACCTCATTTGTCTATCCAATAATTGCTCATAACATATGGTCAATAAATGGCTTCCTGACAGCCGTTAGAGTTAATCCTTTGTTTGGTGTTGGTATGATAGATTTTGCAGGAAGTGGAGTTGTTCACGTCACTGGTGGGTTCACAGCTCTCATTGCGAGTAAGATTTTGGGCCCGAGGAAGGGAAGATTTGACGAAGAGAAAGGCGTGGGTATGGCAAGACGAATTGAAGGCAATTCAAGGTAACGCTTTCTGTTTTTTTAGTGTCAAATAACACGAACCAAAAACTTACCCTTTTCCATTGAACTATTGGTGATTTCGTGTTGGACTTTAGTGCATTTCAAGCATTAGGATGTTTGATCTTGTGGTTCGGATGGTATGGATTTAATTGCGGTTCAATTCATCAAGTTTCAACTGCAGAACATGCAATTATCGCTTCCCTCAGTGCAGTTAATACAACACTGGGCGCGGCAGCTGGTGGGTTGACCAGTTTAGCTGTCTCTGCATTTATATCACGACGTCAAACTGGAGAAACTAGTTATGACTTATCAGATGTCTTGAACGGATTACTTGCAGGCTTGGTTAGTATCACTGCAGGTTGCGGGTTAATCGAGCCGTGGGCGGCTGTGTTAATTGGATCGATTGGTGGTGTAGTGTACTTGATCAATGGCTCAATACTAGTCAAATACCGTGTTGATGATGCAGTTGAAGCCATACCTGTTCATTTTGGTCCAGGGATCTGGGGTGTTGTCTCAGTCGGTCTATTTGCGTCTCCAGGTCGCCTACTACAAATCTATGGCCACGCTGATCATCCTGGATGGTTCTACTCCTTCACAAACGGGGGGTCAGATGCTCACTTATTGGCCGCAAATCTAGTTGGGCTCTTATTCATTATTGCGTGGGTATTGGCAACGATGTTGCCCTTCTTCCTCACCCTTTCCTATCTGGGTTGGTTTAGGACGGATAGTTTGGAGGAGATCATTGGACTGGATCCTGATGCGCATAAGACTCAAGATAATATTACAAGACAACATTTAGATGTTCTAAGGAATCAAATCAATGCACGAGAAGGTATTGTCAACGAGGAGGAGGCCCGGACACTTGTAGGAGAGGACGATACATAGATATAGATGTACAATATAAACATTAAGATTTTTGCAGTCTTTCAGCATCTAGTTACTTAGTATGCTACCCTTATGTATATTATTACACTGAGAGTGCAAATTAATACGTAGGATATCACAAATCACACAACCATTCTCTGCCCCAAGGTGGCAACTCGTTGCTCCTACCTCCTATCGTCCCCTATTGAAGCATGGAAGCAAAGATAATCTCGTAAGTAGGTATGAGTTATTGATCATCACCTAAGTTTACACAAAAAGGTATCCTATGACCCAATTAATAAAGACTCCCAATACAATAAAGTGAACATTCAAATCCGCTGCCATAAGAAGATCAATCTGCAATCCTGAACATCAAGTCTGAGAGCAACATAGCCGAATCAGGTAGGTTTATCTTACATTGTTGTTGGTGTTTTTATGTATTGTCTCTCTAGCGGTATCTTCAGCGCGGAGGATTTTTTTTTTCTTTTTTCAAAAATTGATTGAATGGTTGTATCTTATCTCTTGAAGTGAGATAATATATTATATATTAAGGACCCTGCAATTCTTATTTTTTATATAATACCACATTGCACTCTCCATAACAACAATACGCAGTGGTAGTAAGAAACTACCAAGATATAACAGTCAAACAAATAATAATCTTACAACAATGAAGATTATCATCAATTTTAGCCCACCAGGCTCAACATCCAAAGTTTACAAAACAGAGTTAACATCATCAAATCCAAAGGAAACATGGGGAGAATTAACACAACGCTTCATTGAACATTCATCATTACATCCACCGCAGTTATTATCATTGTTGAAAAGTTTAAATCATGGTAGTGCTAAGAATAAATACCAATTAAGATATGGAGATGGGTTTGCAACTAATTGTCATATTACTTGGAATGCATCATCCCGTGGTAGTGCTGGTGGAGAGGATGATGAAATGATTGAGGCGAATATTACGCTCAAGCCATTGGCAGGATCACCACTTGCCAATACCTCACTTGGTAAGGTATCGGATATATCAATGTTAGTAATTGCCGATAGCGTACCCACGAAAGTAAAATCGGCAGCACTTGAAATATCCGTCGAATTAGTTGGATTGCCCAACCCTAATAGTGCTATTAAGATGACACAAGCTCCATTCCCCATTGATATGGAGAAAGTTAATGTATTGGATATTGTTGAACACGGTAGGTTTGAGGGTGTGGTGGATCAGTACTCGTTGAAAAAGTTTAATGAAAGTGGTCAAGTAGGAGGAGTAGCTGCCACGCCAATGTCGTCGGGGAAGAAACGTAAGGAGAGTAGTGCAGGTGCATCTGCTACTACAAATACCACCACCAAAAAGGCAAGTGCTGCCACTGCTGCAACATCGTCAACAAAGAAGAAGGAGAAGAAGAAGGACAAGGCTACTGCGACAACATCAAGTAAGAAACAAAAGACTGCCAAGGATACTACGAATGACGGGAAAGATGTTAGTGCAGAGACGACTCCTAAAAAGTCTACAGCAGCGGCGGTCGAAGAGACTACGGAAAAGAAGAAATCAAAGAAGAAGAAGAAGAAAAGGTCATCCGATGTCGAGGAGGAGGATAATAAGGCTGGACCTACGGGTACTGTGAAGAAGTCACGCAAGTCATCCGATGGTAAGGGAGAGGAGGACGAGGCTAACCCAGTAGCCGAATCTTCTCCTACCAAATCATCCAAGAAGGAGAAAAAGAAGAAGAGTAAGAGTAAGGACAAGGATAATGAAGATAAAGATGATGATGAGGAGGAGGCATCACCTAGCAAAGCCAAATTACCAAAACGTCCAGTGAATGCATACATGTTATATGGCAATGCTGTACGTCAGCAAGTTAAGGATGCTAATCCAGAATTGAAACCGACAGAAGTGGTAAGTACATTATGTTTTATATTGTGCTGTATAAAATCTCCTCCTTGCTTATTCGTATGCATGTTATTTCACTATCATAACTGATTAAATTGGTAACTGGTAATAAACAACAACAACAAAATCCCACATATACAGATGAAGATGATTGCTGAAATGTACAGGGGATTATCACCCGAGGAACTCCAAAAGTACAAGGATATGGCAACAGCCAACATGACCAAGTTTAAGGAAGAGTATGGCGAAGACGCTCTCAAACAATCAACAAAGAAGAAGAAGAAGAAGAAGAAGAAGAAGGAGGAGGAAAAGAAGAAGGAAGACGATGATGAAGATGTAGTAGCCACTGAGGTGGCCAAAGTTAGTACAAAGAAAGACGAGGTGGAGGGAAGTGATGACGAGAGTGAGTCAGAGGATGATGGAGAGGCGATACCAAAGCCCCCAGCCTCTGCTTACATTGATTATAGTTCCTTCATTCGTCCGAAGATTAAGGAAGAAAATCCTGACGCAACTCCAACTGAGATAGTAAGTATATACTCTTATCTGTGTTTTATTTTGGTGTGTTTATATTGTTTCATGAGAGCCAACTCTGACTTATCTATTCAATTGTTAACACATGTACTCGTCGTTAGATGACACTCATAGGAGCAGCCTACAAAGCATTGGATGAAGCGACATTGCAAAAGTTCAAGGATAAGGCTACCAAGAATATGGCAGAGTACAAGGCTAAATACGGTGATGATGCCGTTGCCAAATCAAGACGTCAGGTGAAGAAAGACAAGGTGAAGAAAAAGAAGGATAAGGAAAAGAAGAAGAGGAAGTCATCTGCTGCTATTGGTGGAGGCGTAGGAGATGAAGAAGGCGGTGCCGGATCTCCAAAGAAAAAGAAGCAGAAGTCCTCTGATACCGGGGCGGCGGCTGCAGCCAGTCCTAAGAAGTCAGTTATATATGATCAGCCTGCCGTACCAGCTGAAGGTCTTCCTGCCGGCTGGACAACACGCAGTATACCACGGAAAACTAACCCTAACCATGTTGACAAGTATTTTTTCTCCCCGACCGAAGAATACAAGTTTGTAAGCAAGCCTAAAGTTTTACAATTCCTTGAATGTATGGTGAGTGCAGATAATAATGAAGTTGTCGCAATGAAACTTTATAAGGAGAAGGAGAAGAAAAGGAAGGGTACCGCTGCCAGTCCGAAGAAGAGTAAATCAGTCGAAGCTGAAACGGTTGTTGTTACCAAGAAACACACCGATTCTGATTCAGATGATAGCTCTTCCGATGGTTCTGTTCCTGAGGAAGCCGATGCTGAAGCTAAAGTCGTCAAAGAAGCTGATAATTCTGACTCAGACAGTCAATCGTCAGAGGGATCAGCACCCGCAGCATGGGCAGCTTGATTTATTAACATATGCCATATCTTAAGTGATTGATAAATATAGTTTGGGGGTGATAATAGTATAGTGTGTGTTTAAATGTGGGGGGTAATACGTGTAAGATCGATAATTAATCAAAAGAATTATTAGTTTTGTATATTCTATAGCAGGTCTGCATACATAATAGTTGATAGTCGTTTTAGACAGCTTCCTCTGCCATTTTTTGACAATGGATCCATAACGAGTGCAAGTTTAATAGCATAGATTCTGCCGGCCATAAAGTATCAATCCTAACGCCAACACGAAAGCACAATGAGATTACATTATTTTGAAGTAGCTGTAATCCAGTAGCAAATCTTTCTTCAGCAATATGAAACTCCTCACGAGTGTTGAATGTTCTGTTTGCATTGTTCATACTGTCAACACCTCTCTCAGAATCATTTGCATCATCCAAACCGTTATTACTACTACTACTTCTTGTGGCTATAGATCCTTCATCGTTCCAACGAGGTGGATCGAGTACGTATTCAGTTGCTGATGCATCATGGCTTTCTCTCAAATGAGCAAAGGTAGCATGATTGATACGCTTGGATGTAGATTCCAAAGACATGGAAACAACACCATTATCAGTCATTGATTTTGTACTGTGTGTTTTGCTTTGTTGATACGAAGATCTCTGCTGCTGTTGTACATGACTACTCATAACAGATTGATCCAAGTCTATAGAAGAAGATGAAGAAGAGTATTGTGAAATGGCACGTGATGTTGCTGAAAGTTGTTAAAGATATTGCCTTCCTGGCAGATTTACCAACAAGCTTGAGTAAAGATGATCTTCTTTGTGATTGTGTAGATGTTGCTGATGACGTCAGTGGTTTGATTGATTGCTGCTTTATGGTTGTTGTTGTTGCTGTATTCTGATGTCCCTCATTTAGACAAGCACTGCAAATCATCTCATCGTGATCACAGTATTCATCATCACTGTCAGCATCATCTAACATATCAATAACATCACTTGTGAAATCATACATACATCCACATTGACGACATTCTTTGAAGCATACTAGTATAGGATGGGGTAACACCACACCTAAACATCTAGCAACCAATTGAGTGAGAGATGCAACCCATCGTAAGCTTGAGGCAAGTACCATACGAGGGACGACGCCATACAATACAGGACCAGCGTGTGGAAGGGGAAGATTACCAATCTTTCCTACACCGGTGGCACTCAAATTACTGTTGTTGTTACTACTGTGTTGTTGTTCCTCGTTCTTATTCTTTTTGTGATGGTTGATTGTATACTGTTCGCCAACATCAATCTTATGCATATCGAATACCTTACAGGCATACTGAAACCGTAACGTCTGTATCTGTTTCGTACCAGTAACAAGAGCATCTTTTAATCCACCTCCTATTTGATAATTGTCATCACTATCAGTGCTGCATTTACCTTCCTCTAATTTGTTACTGTTTGTTGGTGCACCTTCTTCCGAATGCAATAATAAACATCTTCTCATGACTTCCAAACTCTCTCTAGCCAATTGTATCTTGGTAGCATTGAATTGCAACTGTGATTCTCTTTCATCATTCTCCATAGTCTTTGCCGTAAGACGCACTGCCAGCTCATTACTTGTACTGCGTAGACATTGCAGTTTATGTTTGAGATGTAATACTTGAGAACTTACTTGATTTGGATCTGGTAATTGCTGTCTTTTTGATACAGATTCTGTACTATTCTCAGTGGTATGTTCAAAATTATCACCGCCAGTAGAAGAAGTGGTAATAATACCAGTAGCATTAGGTGGAGGTAAACGAGTATCTAGTAAACGTTGATGACGTTCCTTCTTCATTTCTTCATGCTTATTTTTTGCAGCTTGATATCGTGCAATAATTTGAGATGAAAGCGATGAACATACTTGACACACGGCATCATATTGAGAAGAATTATTATTATCTTCTGGTAGTCTAGTGGTAGATGATGATCCACCACAATAACATATTACAGGAGATGCCATCATGCTAGGTAGTTGTGTGCAATTAATTACCGTGTATCTACAACAAAAGGATACCTAAAACCGCTCATCATAAGTAGATAGGATATTAATGCACACTGCACACATACCAATATCTCTCCACACCACCCTATGATCAATATAACAATAGTGTAACCATATATTAGTAGTAAATTGCAATATAGCCACTTATCTAGTAGGACACTCTTTCAATTAGTGCTCTTAAGTGACACTCACCACTCAAACTCACACCCCATAGTTCAAACCTACTATTATTAATCCTTCCTTCAATGATGATAGGCCCAGAAGAGGATTTACCAACCCTAATATCACAAAGCGATCATTTAAATGTCTTGCGTTATATCCGTGCACATAAGATACGCCAGCCTACGACCGTGGTAACACATGGCAAATTACTCTTAGGTATTACAACAAGTACTACTAGTACTGATAATAATAAGGAAGTTATTATACCCACAAAGCAAAGACCAAAGAATAATATTGGTGATGCTGAACGTTTAGCTGCATTGGAACAATTATGTATTGCATCACTTGATATTGGTAATATACCCTTAGCTGAGTATTGTTTAGACGCTATGCAAGTTTCATCTTCATCATCATCATCATCATCATCATCATCAGATACATCGTCAGGAGTTATAACTAAAGAATCCACAAGGTTTCGTAAATTATTAGGTCTATGTCTCGAGGCATCGGGGGATTATATTGGTGCATCTGATATATATGATAAGTTGTTACAAGATAATCCATCGAATTCACATGCTGCCAAACGAAAGTATTGCATATTGGCAGCTCAATCGGGGAAGGAAGATGAGGCAATGAAGGTATTGAATGAATATTTATCCCAACACCCCGGTGATGTTGCCGCATGGAATACAATGGCAGAAGTTTGTTTATCAGTATCAGACTTTACAGGTGCGGCATATTGTTATGAAGAGGTTATATTAGGTCAACCGTTAGATTCGAATATACATTGTAAGTTGGGTGAGGTATATTCCACAGCGGGGGGATTATCCAATACTAAGTTGGCTAGGAAACACTTGGCACAGGCTGTACAATTAGATCCTAATAACTTACGTGCTTGGTATGGGTTGATTGGTGCCGCTGAGGGGTATCTGCAAGAGGTTGATAAGATATCTAACAAGAATAGTAGTAAGAAGGATGCAGAGCAAGAAGGCGTAGCTGTTGCAAATGAATTGATCAAATTTGCTGGAGAAAAGCTAGTTCAGGTTTATAAGGGAGATAAGATGATGATGAAGATTGTTGAGAAAATTATGATGGGAGAGTGCTAATACCTATATAGAGAGTGTAATTATATATAGAAAGTCTGCTACTTCTTTCGTCTTTCCATCCTTATCTTTGAGATCTTACCACCTAGTGACTTTCGTCTTGCTTGATCTAAATTTCTGTCAATGTTCTCACTTTCTTGTTGTAGGCCTCGAAGTTTATTAGATGCTGCCTCAAGAACGGCCCCTTTGCTGTCCAGCATTTCGTCAATCTTTGCCTCAGCTAGCAATATTTCGTCTTCATGCATTTGCCGCAGCTCTTCCAATTGCTTCTCCCTGTCATTATGTGTCTGTGGACGAGAGTCTACAATCAGCTCTTCTGCTCGTTGTACTAAGTCTCTTTTTGCCCTACCCACTCTACGCTGACCCTCTTGTTGAACTTCAATCATTTGCTCTTCACTGTCCTGGATGAACGCTGCAAGCTTCTGTTCGTATAAGAGTATTCGATCTTTCTTGTCATGTTGTACACTATTCATTTTTGAAAACTGCATTTGAAGGTCCGCCACAGCTCGAGACTCTTCAACCTCTCTGTGTAAAAAGATGGACATTTCATGGGTTGCTTGATCGAGCCTATCTGTCAATCGTTGTGTCTCAGCATCATGTTGGTGTTTAATATCAGAAATTTTCTTATCTACTTCATGTCTAGCCTGGCTAATCTTCTCATTCTTTTCTTGCATTAGTTTTTGCTTGACTCTGTCGATATCAGATTCCATTGCACATTTCATTTTGTCTTGTTCCTCCTGTAACTGTTTGTCTTGCTTAGCTTGAAGTTCAGTTTCCTTTGTTGACGTCCACCGCTTGAACTCCCTATATTGAAATAGTAAGATGAACGTACGTGCACATGAGACAAAAGCTAACAAATACAATATGCAATATAAACTTACTCTTCACAAGACCTTTGCTTTTCAATCAGCTTATTTGCAAACTCATCATCCATGTCTATCATATCCCGTACGTGTTGCTCTCCAAGTTTTTTCATCTCTACCTCAACTCTTTGGACTTGTTCTTCATGCACATCAATACTCTCTTGCTTGTCGACATTGAACTGTTGCTGCATCATTTCAGCTCGCTTAGCATATAAGTTAGTAGTCTTCCTCATCTCGTTTTCATGTTTTACCCTTGACTGCTCTAAGTTTTGAAACCACTGCTGTTGGAGATGAGAAGCTCGGTCTCTCTCTTCATCTCTGATCTTCACAGTTTGTCTTCTGAATGCATCATTACTCATCCTATAAAGCTCGAGTTTGTAACAATCCAACTCTCTTGATGCCTCACGCTCTAGCCTGAGATCCATTTCCTTATTCCTCTCCATGAGCTGCCTTAACTTTGGCTCAATTGCCTTTGCAGCCTGTGCTTTGAGCTTGGGCGACAGCCTCTGCTCTCGCCTCTTGATTTCTTCTTTCTCGGCTTGAGCCCAACTTTTTTTGGCATCTTGAAGCGCCTGAGATCCATCTCTTCTTAGACTTTCACACATTGAACAGTCGACAGTTTTCTCGATATCAAGTTGAAGACGTGCGACCTTCTTCTCAAGACTGCTGCACTCTTTTGTAAGTGTTTTGTTTAGCTCTTCTTGGTCACTCGTGACCTTGTCGTGGTCCTCTTTGGCACTATCGAGACGTTTCTTCCATTCAAGCTTGACAGATTTCATCTTTTGAATGTGTAGAGCCTCGTCTAACCACACAATTAAGGTTAGAGTCTAATGGTATCTTGCAGACATGAAGTACAAACACAATTACTCACTCTTGACACGAATAGAGTGCAGATGCTCTACTTTATTCGACTTGTCTTCTAGTTCCATTTTCATTGTTGTTGCGCGTGTTTGTATTTGCTCACTCATCAGCTTTAACTCTGCCAATTGATCAATTAGGTTGGAGTTAAGACCGCTTTCATTTGTAATAGATGTAGTCGTTGAGGGTTTATTTGGTAAGCTCTTGTCAGAGAGATGATCCCAGGAATCCCATACATACTTCTTTTCTTCACCAACGCTCGACCTCCTCTTTCTTTGTGATCTATTGCTTTTGCTTGCTACAGCTGTAGAGTTATTTGTAATGTCAACAAGGCCATAAGCAGAGGCGCCCTTAATCTCTCCGTTGTGGTCATTATTATTATTGTTGGATAACTGATCTTTGCTATCTAAGAACGTGAGCAATTTCGAGAGTTTATCACTATACCTTTTCGGCTGCTTACTAGCGGTTGGAGGTGATACACCGTTCTCCTTCTCGTCGTCAATGTTCATTGCGGAAGTAGGTAGGTTTATAGTGGCAGGGCAAGGGAAATGTGGCCCGGCGCCGAATTGAGCTTTCGGGAGGAGAAGAAAGGCCAACGGAGAGTTTGAGTTACGTTGTATTTTTCCACGAGCAATCAATAGTAACAGATTGGTTTTGATAGTAACCACCGATTTTCACTTGACAGTTTCAGTTTTTACGTTTTTTTTGGCAAGAATAATTGGAGTCGGGAAATAATTGGAGTCGGGAAATAATTGGAGTCGGGAGTGAATTGTTAGTAATTTGTGTGTAAAAAGCAAAATTGATTTTTTGCAAAGCAGAATTTTTAATGGAGGAGTCGACTCCAATTATTCTTGCAACTCGCTTCACGCATCTTCTTGGGTGGGTAAAGGTCGCACGTTTAACAGATACACCGACCAATCTAACAGTATCCGCAGCATCAATAGTAACAACCGATATGAGATTTGCATTGATAGTAACATTATTATTATGATCCCTTGATGGCTAGACTAGATAGACACTAGAGCCAACACAATGTTGGGTTCCTATAGGTCAAAAGAGGATGGAAAAGTATGTCTCAACAAGATTATTAGTTGCTGTCATGACAGTATTTCTTGTAGACGACAAGTAAAAGATTGGCTTATTGGTGGGGGCTCCTCGTCTAATCAATCAATATCGCTGGCCGTATGTCGTCATGGATCATCTGGATTGTTGGGAGCAGTCCGTGAGAACAACGTAGACCTTGTGCGCTTCTTTCTTCATGAGTTGACGGACGACAATTTGAAAGGTGTCTTCACTCAGGAGACACAATGCGGGCATACTGCGTTGACTTATGCAGCTTCTAAGGGACGAACTGACATTGTTGGAGTTCTACTCAAGACTATAACATCAGTTGTTGATCATGATAATCTGTTCACTGTGTATGATATTATACATCACGAAACATCGAGAGGCAATACTGCACTAATCGAAGCTGTTCGTTCTAATTCAGAAGACATCGTGTCCCTCCTCCTCAACAGCGGCCAGGCAAACGCAAAGCTGCCAACAAAGACTCACCAGAAATCAGCAATCGAATGGGCCCTGTCATACGGACACGATAACATTGTGCAATTGATCGAATCACATGTTGCAACTCAAGAGAAGGCAGATCAGCTCTTCACAGCAGTATCAAACCATGATATGACAACTAACGAAACGTTAACAGAAGGAGGCTCCCCATTTGAAAGAAATCAAGATGAAAGATGGAAACAAGAGCTCGAGTCCAAGTATGCCCAAGTTGATACTGATAGGCAACATGAGATTGATATATCTTATGCACTCAAAGAGAGTCAATCATCCAGGGGTCAACTATCAATTGAAATCAAACAAAGGAAAGAGAACATCTCAAACCTTAAAGCACAAAGGGAAGAAATCATGCTGACAAGACGACAGGAGATCATGTCAGCCGTATTACAAGTCCGTCACTCACTAGAAAAAAGCAATGATGACATCTCAAATCTAAGCAATACTATCAATCCTCCAATCGAAAATGAGTTGATAGCAAAGGCATTGTGTACCATTTTACACATCAAGCTAACTCAACAAGAGCATCCCACCATGCCACATTGGAAAGAGATAGTAACTTTATTGCAGGGTGATAGGGATCGATTTTACCACAGGATACGCCACTATCACTTTGAATCACCATCAATTGTTGAGTTGGCATCACAAGTTCAAGTCGATAAGCTACCTGGAACCATTTCTGATCACTTACCAAGTATACTGAATAATGATCACCAAGATTTGAGTTCAATATACGTACTAATGACTTCACTTGCAACTTGGTTAAAAACCATCTTTAATCATATCTCTAAACACAAACTGGAAAAGAATCTCTTATTGCAAGAGAGCTCTGAGAGCGAACGCTTGTTCAGTGATAAAATTGACCATAACGTGCTTCAAGAGAGAAGCGCTATGCTCAAGCGAGAATTAAGCGAGTTGGCAGTTTCCATCACGGCCAACACTAACCGTGTATCATCTTTACGCCGCATGCTTGAAGTCCGTGATCTATTGAAGGTCGTAAGTAGAGGTGGGCATTCTATATTGAGTTGGGCCGCTGGTTGTGGCGATGAAGAGATTGTCAAGCTTCTACTCAAGCGCGGTGCGCATCCAATATTGGGATCAATACAAGAATACTCCGCTAGCATCATTCAGATTGCTTATAGGAATAAAAGGTCTGCCAATGAGCGTAATTGTTGGAAGCAAGATCTAGTTGTTGCTTTCCGTATCAAAAGCCTAAGTAATCTTGCACGGCACGAGCTGAAGAACCTACGCTTACCATTGGCCGAAGCCTTGTGCTCTGGTCATTCCAACATTGCCAGGGTACTCGATACTTCAGACTTATCAAACTTTCAAGCTGTCGAGCTATTTTCACTGTTTTGTCCGCCACAGGGGTTGTCGAGATCACTCATTGATAACGACAAGATTGTTAATAATATTGAATCTTCTTGTGAACTTCTTACATCCATCATTAAAGCTGGACAACATTATAGTCATGAGAAGAGCCCCCAAGGTTGTGCTTTTGTGAGCTCACTGAAGTATGCAAGCAGCCTTATCGATGACTGTCTGCAGCAGAGAAGACGTAAACTGGAAACCAAAATTGCTACTCGCAAAGAGACAATCATCAGAAAACACAAGAATGCCTGCGTTAATGAAATGCAATCTGCAATAATGCGCGGTGACTTTGTAGCCATTATTGAAGCCTCGAAAGAGGGCAATATCTCCCTTGATTATGAATGCCCAACCACTCATCTGACACCGTTGATAAAGGGTGCGATGGGAGAGAAGATTACAGCAGTGGCATATTTGTTAGATCGGATCTCTCCTCATCGACCAAATATTGATTATGAGAATGCTTTGGGCAATACAGCTCTTGCTCAAGCTTGTATGTTTGGGAGGTTGGAAGTGATTAAAGATTTGATGGATCGGGGTGCTGATATTAATAGAAAATCATTGATTACTGGTTACACACCACGCGAGTTGGCAGCGGAGGAGAAACATTTCGATATAGTTGAATTTCTTGATAATAAGATGAGATGATTGATAATGATTGAGTAGCTTGTATTTATATGGTTGTGTAATGTATCGAATAGCTCGTAATATAGACCGTTTGAAGTGTATTATTTCAGTCTGAACTGCCATCAGTTACCTCCTGGTGATTACTCAGCTCCCTTCAATATCACAACAATAAAGTAATATAAATGTGATATTATATAATCCCCTTGGTTGAATAACGACTTATAACTCCAACATCATCATTATCATCCTTCTTTTGTTGCTCTCCTACAATACTACTACTACTTTGTTCATCTAACCTCCGTTGACTAGACGCCATCTGGTCCTCTGTCATACTATCAGTAACATAATTAAATGGACCTTCATTCAATCCTAATAAATTGGCAATAAATTCACCACTTGATTCAGCCTTTTTCAACACAACATCGAGGTAGTAAATTGTATTATGCCAAGCCTTAATGCGCGTTGGTAGAGATTGATTGTATCATTCGTTTCGTTCGCACTCTCCCAAAAATATACCTGGAAGATGCGCGTTGTAACGATTCATGAAGATGAAAGGGTGGTAAACATTATGCATGTTAGTACGACATGTGAGTTGCACCTTATTACTAAGATCAATATGAAGTACAAAACCACCGAGACTACATTTTTCACAGAACAAACCAATACTAACGCGGACTTTCTTTGGGTATTGGTACGTATTTTCGGAATGTAGGATCAATGTCAGGATTTGTTAGGTCTACTTCATATAGTTGATATTCAATTGGCAGTAAGTCGTTGTTACTATTGTTGTTAACTTGCTGTTGTTGTGTTGTTTTGTTTGAATCAGTTTGGTTGGTATCGCCACTGTTAACGGCACATGAAGCCACCACAAGCTGTGGTGATATATCCTCTGACGTGCTGCTGCTGCTATTCATCTTTATTTACCCTCTTCTCAACAATATGTAATACCTTGGAATTAACGCCAACAATCCATCCCCTGTGAAAGTACTAAGTGGGCTAATAATAAATATCTGCCGTTCACAATACGGGCTGAAAGTTACTCTGTAGTCTATACATTGACCCTAAAGAGAGATATAGCATGTCACTTGAGAGCGAGCAATAACTGCTGCCGGATTGAACAATAGATTAATCTTAATCTATTATATATAAAATCAAGCATTTGTACATCCAAGAAGTCGCCTAGTTAAAACACTATCATCTTCTTAATTAGATACAACACAAAATTCTGAGAAACATTGACACATAATATTTTTTCTGATTACTCTCTAGTAAGTAGGTATAGTATACTATCATCAACACATTTCATATACTTGAAATACTGAGAAGAATTATCATCATAATAATAATAATTATACTACCAGTTATTACCCAATCATCATCATGAAATCATTACTAAAAGGCAAGGCCGAGGCTAAAAAGAATGAACTGTTGGATAAACTATTCCACGATAATTCTAAATCAGGCAAACATCTTCTATGGGGCTTGTTACATATTAAAATTATAGGTTGTACAAAGTTACGCAACCTAGATCGTTTGGGTGTTAAATCATTACTAACGAAGCGTAAGATGGATAAAAGCGACCCATATGTCACTGCTTTTATCAACGATTATCGATTATGCAAAACTAAGTACATCGATGATGATTTAGACCCAATTTTTAATGAAGAGTTTTACTGTCCAGTATCGCATGTCACTGAGGGCATCACCTTCAAAGTGAAGGATAAGGATATTATCAAAGATGAAAGTTTGGGACAAACGTTTGTACCAGTTGGTGAACTAATAAAAGCAGTAACTGATGCTGATATGCAAGAAGATTCGACATTAGAGCCTGGCGATTTGAAAAGATGTGGTGTTCACAAACTTGTTTATCTCAATGGAAAGAAGGATTATGGTACTTTTGAATTCAAGATGGAGTTTATCCCAACACGTATGTTATCTAAGGATATGGAAGTTCCCGGCGTCTATTTCAATTCAACAAAAGGGAATGATGTCAAGTTGTATATGAATGCTGATGATGATGGCTCGGCACCAATTATCAAGTATGGAGGTGCTAATGATGATGACAAAATTTGGCAACCACCGAGACTATGGAGGGATATTTACGATAAGATGTGTGCCGCAAAGCACTTTATCTATGTTGCAGGGTGGTCCGTTGATACTGATCAATATCTATTACGTTCAGAGGATTTACAGGAATGCCTAGCCAATGGCAAATACTCACCCAAAATTGGTGAATTATTAAAACAGAAATCAGATGAGGGTGTGGTCGTTAATCTAATGCAGTGGGATGATCAAAGCTCTAACTTCTTGTTCCCTGGTATGATGGGTACAAGTGATGAGAAGACAAGGTCATTCTTTAAGGATACGAAGGTGAATGCCATGTTCATGGCGATGGTAGGAGGCGAGACGAATACAGTAGTAGAAGGGTTGAGTAAGAAGCTAAGCTTTACTCATCATCAAAAGTATGTTATTATGGATACACCCCGTGTTGATGGGGAGGGAAGGGAGTTGTTTGCATTTGTTGGTGGTATTGACTTGACTCTTGGACGGTGGGACAATAGAAAACATCCATTATTCCGATCCCTTCAAAGCACGCACAAAGGTGACACATATACCAAGTGCTTCAAGGTGAGCAACGAGCATGGTCCACGTCAGCCTTGGCATGACATTCACAGTGCTGTTCGTGGCCCCGAAGCTATCTCATTAGCTCGAGCATTTGAGGAACGGTGGACAAAGCAGGCAAATGCTGGCGAACTTATTAGTCGTAGCCGTCTTGGATTGGACAATGAAATCACTCTTGAGAATAAGGGTGGATGGTGCGCTCAGGTTAGTATTGTTTTGTTTTCGTCGCAAGGCATAGAAATAGAGGTGATGAAGTCTTGATTGCCTTTCAACCATATGTACTAACAAATGCTACTATCTCCTCTCTTTACTCTCAGACATCGCGTTCTATTGACTCGAGGGTTAATTCATTTGATCCATCTGTTAAGCAGAATCTTCTTGATAACTTTGTTAGTCATGAACACAAAGCTGAGTGGTCGACAGTGAAGGAAAAGAATGTCAAATCATCTAGGCGATTTGAAACTGCAACCTTCAAGGAATTATCCTACAGTCGCTGTTTGGATACGAAGAAGGGCCGTTTGGTTGATAATAGTATCCACTTATCAAACATCCATCACATCCGTCGTGCTGAACACTTCATCTACATTGAGAGCCAGTACTTTATGGGGAGTAGCTTTATGTGGTCGAAGGATCAGGATGTCAAGTGTGGTAATATGATCGGAGCAGAGGTAGGTTTATGTTCATTATAATATGATGCGTGTAGATACCTTACTCTTGCCTCTACTCGGTCTCAACCTCACTTCTTAAATACACAATCTCTTTTCTATATAAGATTGCACTCAAAATATGTGATAAGATTGCATCAAAGGAGCCATTTGCTGTTTATATTCTCTTACCAATGTGGATGGAAGGTATTCCACAAGCTAATGCAACCCAAGGTCTCTTATATTATCAGCGTGTCACTATAGAGGCAATGTGTAAAGAAGTGGAAGATGCATTGGAAGCCCGCATGGCAAGCTCGACTGATTATGGCTTGAAGGTGTCGGATTATCTAAATTTCTATTGTCTGGGAACTCGAGAAACGCCCGCTCGGAGCGAGGCTACTGGAACTTCTCAGACAGAGGATGAGAATACTTTAAACAAGTCCCGGAGACATCAAATCTATATACACTCCAAGATGATGATTGTGGACGATGACGTTGCCCTAATTGGTACGGCTAACATCAATCAAAGGAGCTTAGATGGTTGTAGGGATTCGGAGATTATGATGAGCTCATGGCAACCGGAGCATCTAGCGACGAAGGATTCCATTGCCAAAGGTGATGTTCATGCCTTTAGGTTACATACATGGGCATCTATTACAGGACAGATGGATGATGTCTTTCGTTCTCCAAGCAGTCCGGAATGTGTAAGTGCTATGAACAAAATTGCCAATGAGAATTGGAAAAAGTATTTAGGACAAGAGAGCGTTGATATGGAGTCTCATTTACTGCCTTTTCCGTTGGAGTATAAGGATGGCAAGATTCAGCCTCGTACTGGATTAACCGATGGGTGTTTCCCCGACACAAAAGCTAGTGTCCTTGGAAAGAAATCTTTGATCATGCCGGAAATCTTTCTTACATAGGGGAAGATCATGGGAAGATGGAATATGTTCCCGACTGGAATTGTTGTTTATAAGTTGTGTGTATTATTATTTGTTTTGTCTTGCAGGATTTATAGTATAGGTATCCAATCTTAAAGGTGTTTTGTCAAATGAGCTATATACTTGATTATAGATATCACCACTACCTCCGAATGGTACAGAAAAGACCGATCTCAATTAATGTCGAGAGAAGGATACCTTACAGAGTTTTCTTTTATGAAAACGATAATTGCATGGCTGACTTGCAAGCAAATAGCAAATTTAAGAGCAGCCCTTTATTTAGAAACGGCGGCCATCCTCTCTATTGAAAGTGTTATTGTTGTATTTAGTAGTATTGTTGTATACGAAATTAACCGATAAACAACAAATATATAAAATGAGCGGCGCAGGTACGTTGTTGGAACGTTCGAACACATATCACACACTTGGTTGCAAATTTTTTTGCTCTCCTCAACTCTCAAAAACATATAATTATACTATACCATACATTAATACACACACACACTCTCTCTCTCTCTTTATCTGATTTACAGCCCCATATGATATGCAGTGCAAACTGCTAATGATTGGAGATAGTGGTGTTGGTAAAACCTGTCTTCTACTCCGTTATGCCAACGATTCCTTCTCCCCAACATTTATCACAACAATTGGTATTGATTTCAAGATTAAGAATGTTGAGGTTGACGGTAAACGTATTAAATTACAAATTTGGGACACCGCCGGCCAAGAGCGTTTCCGCACCATCACTACATCCTACTTCCGTGGTGCTCAAGGTATTTTACTAGTGTATGATGTTACCGATCGTCGGTCGTTTGAATCTATCCGTAATTGGATAACCCAAATTCAGCAACATGCCGACGTGCATGTTAATAAGGTACTTGTTGGGAATAAGTGTGATATGCTGGACGAGAAGGTCGTTAGTACTGAAGAGGGGCAGAAGCTTGCCAAGGAATTTGGCGTAGACTTCTTTGAATGCTCTGCTAAAAATGATATTAATGTTGAGCCTTGCTACTTGAGTATAGCACGTGCTGTTAAGGATCGATTGATTCAGGATGGTGGTGGAGGACCTAGTTCCAGTGGGGTTAAATTGAAGAAGGATCCTGTATCTGGGAACAGGAGAGCCAATGGAGGATGCTGTTAAATACTTACAGTATTTTTTCAGTTTAGACTTTCTTTGTTTTTGTATAAATGTTTGTGTTGAGAATTAAATAAGTGTTAGGGTGAGGGCAGATTTATTGGTGAAAGCTTTGGAATCATTTGGGAGGGTTGGGAATATTATAGAGGGGTTAGGATTATTGTTGAATAATTGTTGGAGAATTGGATAGTGGAGGGGTATTGTGGTGGATTGGATAGGCGTATTGTATTACGGGGGATCAATTCACAATTTCGTTTCAGCAATAATCCGTTTCCTTGGTTTCATCCTAAGATTAGATGGAGTATATAGAGAGGAAGGATTGGAGCATAGAGTTACAACAACACAACCCTTTATACTTCGAGTTCTCGGGTAGGGAAAGTGTTTTCCTTGAAAACTGCTCTCGGTGAAACTTAAAGTGCTTGTATTAGTAAAAGGTTTACTGTGCGTATGCATTCTAATATGTACAATTTCACTTGTTCTTATTACTCCGGTTGTACCAGAAGAAGAGCCTAAGCAAGGTCCTTCTCCATCCCAGCGTTTTATAAATGAGAAATGCAACTATACCCCAATGCATAGCATTACTCATGCTGTTTGTTGTGCAAGGCGCTCTTCTGTCCGCCCCTCCGAGGTTTTGCGACTCTTCTGTCCTCCAGCTTTGTGGCTCTTCTGTCCACCCTGGTATGGAATATATATGCTTCATCTTTTCAAGGCCTTGTCATTGTCACACTCTCATAAAGCGAAAGCTCATAACCTCCTCATCTTTATCACTTCACTCTACATTCTATCATCATTCATCTCTACTTGCAACTGATTGAAGGATCTGTTCTTTGCAAGCGGTAACACTCTTCTTTGCGCATATATTGTATAGGAGGAGGAGGTTAAAGTCGTTGTACAACCATTATAAGTGGATCGTCTTCATAACAACACAATAGAAAAAGAAGGTGCACTAACAACAACAACACTTACACCTAGCCATGTCATCAGAAGGGAGCCGTGAATTAGAGGGGGCAAGAAAACGTCTAGCGGCTGCCACTAAAATTTTTAATGTTGCTAAAGAGGAGTTTGAAGATGCCCAAAAGTTCTTGGCAGCAACCGAAAAGAAGTATGAAGTTATCGATATCGATGATGACGATGATGAGGGTCAAAAGAGACCCCAAAAGAAGAAGAAGGTAGTATCTCCTCAAGGAAGTAGTAGCAGTTCTGATAGCAGCAGCAACAGTAGTGACTCTTCAGACTCAGAAGAAGATGAGGCAAAGATGCCATCTGAGAAGAAGCAGTCTAGTAGCAGTTCTAGTTCTGATAGCAGTGGCAGTTCAAGCTCTTCTAGTAGTTCGGATAGTAGTTCGGATAGTTCAAGGTAAGGGTTGAAGATTATGTATGTGCATATATACTTTGCAGCTTTACTGATACAACAATGCATATCCATCCTCCTCCTCTTAAGTGATGAAGATGACTCGGATGATGAAAAAAGTGTCGGTCAAGTTGTTGTCGAAGGATGCGGTACAGCAAATGGGACATATAAAAAGATGAACGAGACGCATGGAGGGGCTCCTGTCTATGAGCACCGAAAGGACAGTAATAAGGCAGTGGCATTTGTAATCCGCCGATTGTCTAGAAAATGGTACATTGAACGGGAGACTAGGTCTTCTAATATTCGTACAGCCATGCTATACTATGAATCTTCAGACAATGCTACTTTACGAACACCACCCAAAAAGGGATGGAGGAGTGTTCTTAGTGGACAAGACCCGCCACCAACATGCCGCACGTGCTTGGTTGAAGACTTGACATAGATTCAGCATCTCTACAAGAAGGAAGAACCCTAGCATTAGGGAAGGATTTGGGTCTTTTGCGCATGAATTAGTCGTGTACAATAATACAGATCTACTAAATCCAATTACGAAAGCTATATCTTTAGATAACTCAACACATAACTCTTTACACAACTTAGCTTAGTGTAGGTTTATTAAGCCTTCTATCCTACCCCTCTAGCGTTTCTACACAAACAACTAAAACAATCCAATAACCTGTCCTGTCTCGACATCAATATCTACATCATAGAACCCCGGACGGGTTGGAAGTCCAGGAATGGTCATGATGTCACCACAAATGGGATATAGAAAGCCAGCCCCGACACAACTTCGAATCTCGCGTACCATAATCCTAAAACCAGTCGGTACTCCTTTTGCTGCTGGATCACAACTGAATGAGTATTGTGTTTTCGCAATACAAATTGGCAAGTTACCAAATCCACTAGACTCATACTGAGCCATTTGTTGCTCTGCCAGTTCTGAGAAGTCAACCCCATCAGCGCCATATATCTCTTTACTAATGACTTCAATCTTGGCACGGATTGGAAGCTCAAGGTCATATAAATACTTAAAGTTCTCGGCCTTGGTAGCATCACATGCAGCAATGACTGCTTTCCCTAATGCCTCGGCACCTTTACCACCTTCTGCCCAATGATTGGAAACAACAGCATCGAATGCTCCAGCAGCTATACTGGCCTGACGAATAACTTCCATCTCTTCGGGGGTGTCCGTTTTGAATTTGTTAATGGCTACTACAGCTTCAACGCCAAACTTCTTAGCATTCTCAATGTGCTTCACAAGGTTGCCACACCCGGCTGTGACTAAAGGTATGTTCTCTTCCTTGTATTCATTCGCAAGAGGTTTGCCAGCAGATACAGGAGGACCGCCTCCGTGCATTTTTAAAGCTCTTACTGTAGCCACGATGACTGCACACTTTGGTTTGAGGCCAGATTCACGACATTTAATGTTGAAGAACTTTTCCATTCCAATATCAGCCCCGAAACCAGCCTCGGTTACAACATATCCATCCTCGCCAACCAACTTCAATGCCAACCTATCTGCAACGATACTTGAATTACCAATAGCTATATTTGCAAATGGTCCAGCATGCACTAGCACTGTTCCACATTTGTGACGATGAAAGAGAAGAGATAGCTTCTGTTAGTATAATATGTGGTTTGCAAAGGAGGCGTATTAAGCCAGATCAAAGTCACCAAATAATAGAGACTTCATATTATTGAACACTTCAAGCATTCAAAAGTAGTTCAAACAATACAAACGCAGACTTTCCTGGTGTCCTTTCAACCGTCTGCATAAGCGTTGGAAGCAATGCATCCTTCATCAGCACAGTTAATGCACCTCCACAGCCCAGATCGTCAGCAGTGATTGGTTCACCAGCCTTGCTGTATCCTACAACCATATTGCCAAGCTTTGAGCGAAGATCCGATAAGTCTGTTGCCAATGCTAATACTGCCATGATTTCTGATGCAACAGTAATATCAAACCCTGCTTCTCGACTGTGTTGTACACGGGGAGTCTCCCCCTTGACTGTACCCCGTGGTTGGATTGTTTCCTTCGAACCTTTACCAATAGTTACCCCTCGCAGATGTCGATCACATGTATCTAACACTCGTTGCCATGTAATTGTGGTTTTATCAAAATCCAACCTTGCAAACTTAGACCTCTCTTCGGAACTTAATTCCTCTGGTGCTTTAGTAGAATCAATGCCCAACTTGACTAATCGAGCTTTCATTACTGGTGTGAAAGGCTTTCCGTTTGCCAATGCAATTCGTTTGTAAAGTGCCTCATCTGATTGACTATCCTCATGAAACATACGAGTGTCGATAGCAGCCGCAAGCAGATTATTAGCTGCAGTAATTGCATGAATATCCCCTGTCAAATGTAAGTTAAATTCTTCCATTGGTACTACTTGTGCATAACCTAAGAGGACGAGATAATTATTCAGACTCATCTCATGAATTAAAATCTCATAGATATGATTTACATACTCATACACATATAATAATACTTACCACCACCGGCAGCACCTCCTTTAATACCAAATGTAGGGCCTTGTGACGGTTGTCGAATACATGCAAAGCATTGCTTATCCAGTATCGCTCCCAATGCTTGTGCTAAACCAATTGTTGTTGTCGATTTGCCTTCTCCAAGTGGAGTTGGGTTCTGAATGATATGTGCATATGATATGAGCATATCATTCATATAACATTGCAAGACAAACACTATAAACTTACAATTCCTGTACAGACAATATAGTTACCATTAGGAGTATCTTTTAAACGATTTAATGTAGATGATAATTCCACCTTGGCCTTAGCAATACCCCTATATCATATGATATATGTCGATATGATGAGAGATAAATTGATAAAAGAATTCAACGTCTCTTTTGAAGGTCTGTACTCACCAAGGAATAACCTCGTCAGGCAATAGACCAGCTTCAGCTGCCAAATCTTCAATAGGTAATAATCCAACCTCGGCTACAATATCTTGACTAACTTGGATATCACTTGGTACTGGTGTTTTGAATGTAGGACGAGTAGTAGTTGCATCATTGTTCGCTTGTTGTGCTGTATCTTCGAGAGTAATTTCAACGCCACTGCCTAAAACACCGGGTGGTGGAAGGTTTGTTGAACTAGAGGGAGGATCCATGATGATATTGAATTTGAATGCTTATGAGATTGTAATATCTGACTGTAAGAGAAGAGATATCTAGACATATCTTCTGGCCACGGTGTTCATATCAAAAATTGGGGGGGGCGGGCAGGGGGAGAAGAGAATTGGTGAGGATACCACTAAAAAGATCTCTATCTTTGTAATTTGTATGTACCGACACTTCCTCTAGAGAGCTCACTTGTATATTAATAGCAGTGGCTCAAAGAGCACTCAAGTTGTATTCTTTCTCAATGATGATGCCCATCTACTCTAGAGATAAGCTTTTATAGATTTACTTGTACCTAAATTGAATGTTAAACGAGTTAAGCTTGACTATTGACTAGACGACCATAACTTGTATATAACCAGAAGTCTTTGCATCTCTCCATCCATATTTTGCATGAGTACTATCCTCTCCTGTCCCGGAGGAGTACTTTCAATCTTTTGGATGAAATCTCTGTGTGCAACCTTGGCCTTTTCAACAGTCTTCATCTGTTCATGCATCGGTAATGATTGGAAGTCTTCCCATAACTTGGTTTGTAACATTGCTGTTGCTTTGGCATTATTCATTTCACGTCGTTGTTGTGATAATGCATGTTCATCGATTGTATTACTTGTAGGGGCTGCTGCTGTTGATAAAGAGTTTTCAGTGGTCATATCTCCATTGGCTGTGATTATCTTCTCACTGTAAGATACTGACACTACACGGGTCGTACCGTCGTTATTTGAAGACGCATTATTTGCATTGATGTCCCCATCATTATTATTTCCATACTTGTTTGATATGTCAGCATTCGTGGTAGCTACTGCGCATGATGAGATATACTGAGTGAGTGTTTCCATAACTTTGCTGTCTTTCAATATACTATCAAAAGTACTGTTTGATTCTTCGCCGCCTAAAAGAAGACTGTTTAATTGGTTTGAAGCATGGTTAGGTTCCAATCCAAGTGAATGCCAATATAGTTTTTGAATATGTAGTAAACGTTCCTGTACAGACTTGTTGTCACACGATTCTTTATCATCATTATTAGAAAGGGAAGTCTTGCCACTGTATTTTAAAGTATATATGAAACCATTATTACCCGATTGCAGATACTTTTGTACCTCTGGTAAACGTACCGCTGCCATTACTAATCCGCAGTATTCCAATATTGATTTACCATCGATATTATTACAATCATCTTGTAATTCTCTACTTTCAGATCTATCCAATGATTCTAATCTTCTCCACTCAAAAAGCAGAACGGATCGGGCGAATGATCTTCGTGCTAATTCATTTGTCTCTTCAACCTTTGTTTTGAGTAGTTGCTGCTGTTCTTCTTCTACTTCTTGATTAGTAGTTTCATTATTACTACTCGAAATATCATACGTAACACATGTATAATCACCAAGTCCAATCTGTCGTAGAACACTCTGCATATAATCCTTATCAACAATTTGTATATCTTTACTATCCTGTTGCCATTTAGATATTGCCTCATCTAAACTTTCAAGTTGGGACTTTACTATTTGATTTCGGTGCCATGATATATCTCGATCATTTGATACTTCTTGTAGCTCATCCTCCCCCTCATCTAGCCATTGCTGCTGACCTAGCTTATGTTGAGCTATTTCAAAGTAATGGAGTAACAGTGTTGATGGTATCATATTGCAAATAATTAATGGCCGACTCTCAGATGACCTTCTACTCCTCTAGAGAGGAGTGGGTGGAACATACAATGAGTTGAGTGGGTATTGTATGTTATATGTTACAAAATGAAGCACAGTTGACAAAAGTCAGGTAGGTACTTAGAGTGCATGAGGGACGTAAGAATGAAACTTTTATCTAGCTTACTACATACTCTCAATCAAACCGACCCTCGACACTATCTACTCTTTGTTCGTTCTCGTTACTTGTTACTGCTCCCTCCTAATCCTCCTATCTTTGCAACCAATTTACGCAATAAATTGAATACCCCACTGTTTGGTGAGCGTACAGTTTAAATAGGGTTTGGAATAAGCACCAAAGTCAAAACAAAAACATACCGCGTGTCATTGCTATTTGTATTTTGCATACAATATAAAATACAATACAATAATACTATATAATACAAATAATATGCCGTCAGTATCGTTTGTATTGAGAAGTGCTACTGGCAACAGTGATGACACTTCAGATACGAGTGCCGCCAACTCTGTTAGTAGTAGCAGCAATAATAATAATAATACTGAAATGAATGAGAATAGCAAAGTAATAACAACATTACCAGTGCCATCTGCTATGACACTGATGGCACTAAAGCGTAGACAAGGTACAACAACTCGAACTGCTGCCATCAGCAGTACCAACAACAACAATGATGATATTGAAAGTATGGTGGAGATTATTAATAAAACCGTTGCATCAAGTACTAACAACTCAACAGTAGCTCCTCCCGATTCCTCCTCTACTACTCAACCACCTACCAAGAAGAAGAAGACAGAACAACAACAGCTGGTATGGGCAAAAGACGGTGTGGACAGTGAAACCGCAGAACTCCATCCAGCCTATTTGCTTAAGAATGGAAATGAAATATGTCAAATCCGCTGGACAAGTAATGGAGTAGTTGCCACTGTTCCTAAGAGCAGGATTTCATATGACTTACCGACTCGTCGTAGAAAGAAAAGTGATAGCAGCAAGAAGGGAGAATCAAGTCGGCGTAGTAGTGCTGCAGCTAATAGCAAGAGCGGAAATGCCACCGCAACCAAGGATAATAATAAACAAAAGCGGAAGGTTAGTTTTGAGAAGGCAGCAGAGTTGACTCGGCCAGCATCATCTTCTTCTTCGGAGGATAATGATGGATGTGAGGAGCAGAATGCCGAATTGATACTACTACAAACAAAGGTAGAAGAGCTAGCAAAAGAGCTTGCCTCCACTAAGGCTATGAGTAAATTGTCAATTGAAGAGGCACAAGCAACAATTGATGAGTATGAAACGTTAATTGATAGGCTTACAAAGAGGTCCGCGTTATATCTTTGTATCATATGGTTTCATGTGTTCAATATCAAGACTCGGCGATCGTTTGGCCTTTATTAGCCATTATTTGACTGCCTTTGAACCTTATGTACTAACATAAGTTACTATCTCCTCTCTATCATCATCATAAATCGTGACATCGCGCTCCAGACTACTCAAAAGAAGTAAGCAGATGAAGAATCTCAAATTGGAGAATGCTGAGCTTGACTCACAAATCTTACCAGTTAAAATATTGCCAGCTGAACTACCAGTAAGTCTATGTCCCTATGTCTTGCCAATTGATCTCCTCCTTATCTTGTCAAACCCACAACTGCCCCCCTTCTCCGTTTCCAAACAAACAGACGGAAACTTTTGGTAAGTGCGTGTTCATGTCGTGTGATCTTTGATCTACATATCTCATGTTTCATTCATATCTCCTGCCGTGTATCAACAGAGGGTAATAATCTAGATCCCACAACTGATGAAGAGAAGAAGCTTGTGTTTACTCCAGATGGGAGCTTCCAGGAGGATGAAGCTACCTTAGCTAAAAAGGGCAAGCAACAGTACCTCGATCGAATCCGTTCATCTTCTGATATAAACTTCCTTTCTTGTCAGATTTGCGGGGATCAAGTAGACGAGGACGAAGACTTGTGCTGTGCTTCTTGCCCACGGTCATTTCACAAGAGATGTCTAAGTACGCTACAAAGTTCAAATGGTGGATCAGCTACTGAATGTACTTGTATCAATGATCAAGTGATTTGCCAAGAGGAGGAAATTAGGCCTATCGTTCTCTTCAAACTCGACTCAGCCTATAACCATTTATCCGGCATGAAAAGTTATAATACGTGCATTATAACGCTGGGAATGCTCTATCAAATTATTGCTCGATTAAAGGATCACACCTACGGTTCAATCTTCTTCAACGCGGTGAATACTCAGCTTGTGACTGATTACCTTGCTGTAAGCGCTGTATTTCTGACCTTGTTTTGCTCTCTAAAATATGAACACTTACTCACAAATTTTTTCTCTTCTCATTTCAGACGGTTCGAGAGCCGATGTGCTACCAACAGATCTTGCTTCAATTGGAAAGTGGGGCGTTTGTTGGCGATGAATCCACAGAGTCAGGAGTTGACATATTTGAGCAGGCTGTTCTCATGTGTATTGCAAATATCAAAGACGTGTTTCACAACTGCTTTCTATACAACGCGAAGGGGTCAAAGTATTATTGTAAGTATCATGCTAGAGCTTGTCTTTCCTCTTTTTGTTCTTGTACTCACCGTTATCAAAACTCAGTGGCTGGTAAAGTGCAAGAGACTAAGTGGAATGCTTTCTTCAACAAGTATATAGCACAACGACTCACAAAAGGTATGAGCTCTGAGCTTGCAAGGTATGACTCATGGTACCAAAACAAGCTACAGACTTCTTTTAGGGCAAGGCATTTCGTGGTTGGTTCTAAAAATATTGCTAGGAATCCAATTGCTGTGTTTGATCCTGATACAAAGCAAATTGTGAAACAATATACTTCAAAAGCATCAGCAAAGCTAGCCATCCTTTTACTGCACAGCTTAGGCTATAATTGTGGAGGGTTGACTAAGTCCAACGCTAGCGTTGTTCTTGATAGGGCTCAGTACCCTGAAAATGCCGTCTTTGGTTACCAGTGGATTCCAACAAGCTTGTTACGTAGCGGCGATTTCAGGGTGAAGAAGTGAAGAAGTTTCTGTTGGAGAAGGTGGTGTTTTGTTTTATTGTATGTATTTGATAAAGTTTTGCGGCAAGAGATCCATTGTTTTGGAAATGTCTGCAAGTGCTGTTTGGGATAAGTGGTACCTTGTGTAGTCAAGTTTTGACTATCATTATGGTTATTAGAGTTAAATCTACTTAATATCCAGATACCGCATCCAAAAGATCTACTGCTAAAGATTCTCTACATAATCTTTGAAACAGGCGAAATCTAGAAGCACTTGCTCTCTATAACTAAGAGCTATCTTCGCCACGAGATCACTCCATCGTCTTCTATCACGATCACCTGCCAGTAGAAGCTTTATCACATGCTTGAATTGGCCTGGGCTTTTGGCAACGGTCTGTCATGAAGAGAAGGTATCCTAGGTGAGATGATGCATAACAATATAGCAAAAGAAACTAGATTCATTCACAAGCACAACTTACACCTCGCACGTGAGCAGTTGCCGTCACAACAGCAATTTGTTCAACAAACTCAGTAAATGCACGATGATTCGTAAGTGTTCCGAGATCGAGGGAGGACTTATACGGTGATCGTTGCCTCACAATGTAGCTATCACCATCTATGACCATATATCCCACGAACGGATCCGTATAGGATGTTAGTGCTCGCTGAGCTGCAGCTGCTCTGTCTGCCTCGTTTCGAAACATTTGGTCGTACCAAGCCTTTGTCTCGGGATCATCTTTGTCAAGTATTCTTGATACCGCAGAGATGGGCTCAAATTTCACATCAAGTATTACCGATGCACTCAAGACGTTTTGATCCTCTTCTATCAAGATGTCTTCTCCTTTCAACAAGACATAAAACCTGTCAACTCCATAACTACCTATGCCACTTCCTACTCGACGTGCAACATCTAACACTGTGAAGAAATCCTCATCCCATCCAGTGACGAGGTATCCCATTTTCATCATTGATGCACCATATTTCAAAGGAGTGACCTCTGCCCGAATCTTAGCTTCTAATTCAGGTGACACATCTTCTAAACGGGTGTCTTCATTCCTCACAAAGCGTCTAGCTCCATCATCACCAATTTCTGTAAACTTATGAGCCTGTCTAAACTGAGATCTCTTGTTCTCGACATTTGATAAGAAGTCTCTCAGTACTCCAGTTGATGTATTTGGAGTTAACTCATATACCAAGGCACTATCGCCGCCAACATAATCAATACAAGTCTTAACATACGTGTATGTAAATGCCTCTAATGCCTCAAGGATATCATCTTTGCTCAATCCATTTGTGAATCCATGGTCGCATATTGATACTGGAAAATGCGCGTTGTAACGATTTACGAAGATGAAAGGGAAGTGGTTGTAACATGTTAGTGCATAAGGTTACAAGGGTCAAACTAGGCAGATAAAGGTCAGATGAATAGCCAAGTCACCAAGACTTCATATTGAGAAACACAATAACCACGACAAAACAACACAAACGCGGACTTTCCTGCGATACGAAGTACATCAATATGAAAATCATATATTGCTGCTTCATCAAAATCATTATCAGAGAACACAACTTCGCCAGCTCGGTTCCTCCAAGCTCCAAAATTGCTAAGGTGCTGGTCTCCTGTTATCCAAGTCCATGTACTCACTAGAAGTTTGCATGATTTATGACGATGAAGAGAGGTGATAGTAACTTATATGTTAGTGTATACAGGTTGCAAAGACAAACAAATATAAACGATACATGAAGGCCAAATGAAACACTCAATCACCAACAATATATACATTGAACACATGAATTCATAAAATAAGACAATACTAATGCGAACTTTCTAGGAGAAACTTTCGTTCCATCCTCATAACTAACTTTGTTCAATTTTACCAAATCTTCGAAATCTAAGCTCTTTCCATCATCTGAACCCCAATATCTTCCAGCAAAGTCCTTCCAGAAAAGCAAGGCTGTTGCTCGGTAGAAGACATTGGAATCAGCAGACTGTGCTATATATTTCTCTCGTAAGAACTCCATGTCGGTGATGCCTTCATCTGTTAAAGGATGGGTAAATGGTGAGAATTAAAAAAGAGTTGACAAACAACTGCATGTATGCATGAATGCATATTATGACATATGATGCAGATAACTCACTTTGCTCTTCAAACGTTTGAATTACAAAGGGACATCTTTCCTTTGCCTCTGGAATGGCAATATCATGATGATGATCTTTGATGTGAATTTCTTCTACCGTACCTTGAAACTCTGATCCCTCGAGGGAATGCTTTTGTCTTGTTGATATGGTATGTTCATGATAATCAGTAGATTCGTGACCACCACCATCATCTTCCTCGTCGTCTTCTTTATCATCAGTATCTCCATACCCGTCTTCTTCATCGTCGTCTTCTTCGTCTCCTTCTTCTTCGTCTTCTTTTCCCTCATCCTTCTTTTTATTCTTCTTATTATTCTTTGCCCTTTTCTTGGCAGCCTTGGTTTGCTTCTTCCCTTCTACATTTTGGTCACCATCAATTGAGTAAGAATTATTATCTCCTCCTCCTGAATTTCCATTACCGCTACCGGTGCTAGCACCGCCTGGAATAAATGCATCTAGACTAATAGCAGTCGCCGTTGTTGAGACATTCGAACCATTTTGTTGATCATTCTGTGATGTTGCCATCATGTATACAATATCTGCGCCAAATAATATTCCAATAGACAACATGCCGCTGTTTATTTGTTTGTTTATGAACAAAGAAAGAGAGGCAATTGTGGGGTTAGTAGAAATGAAGATATATATGATATCTCAATGTCAATATGATGAGTTGATAGCTGAGATATAGGAGAAAAAAAAGATACTCTACCAACAACACATCAATTCTAAAACTTACAGGAGAGCAGCTAGTTGAAATGCCTTTTGTGATTTATAACTAGTATCATCTGATCTGCCACTGCCACCACCAGGATGAGAACCGTATAAATCATTATTATAATTGGGCGTGAGCGTTGAAGGTGCGATTAATGTTGAGAGTTCTGATGGCATTGTGTTGTTATCATCATCGGTTGTGATGTTATGATGTGGGGGATGGAATGATATCTCATTGACTGGTAGGACTGCTGCCTCCTCATCATTATTACCGTTATTTGTTATATTACTCATTTTTATTTATATTGCTGTATCTGTCGATAGTGGGCAACTAGAGTGGTTCTTGCTTTGCAGTAAATCTTAATACTTACCTATCCTCTTGTCTCAATCAATTCTTTCTTTGCAATATAGTAAATGATTGCTCGTTGTTCACCAAACCCGCGTGTTCCAGGTACAACAACAAGACAAGAACCAAGCCCTACTCGTATTGCTTATTCTTCTTACTGGCGTTCTCTTTTGATACCTAGCAATGGAGTATTTCAGCGTTCTACTCTAGAGTCGTTAGATCGCCATAGCCCCACATATACAACAGAAAACCTTGCTTTACACTGCTGGGGATACAGGTAATTATGTCTACTTTATATCTATCATTAAGCACTCTTTTGGATAGCCGATGCAATCTCCCCTTCTGCCCCCGTCTGAAACTCAAACTCTTTCCCAGTGATTGTTTCATACAATTTGATGTATCGACGAGATAGTTCAACAACCAAATCCTTTGGAGCATCTGGCAACTTCTCGTCCTTGTATGGGTCACAATTGTCACGAAACCATAGACGTAAAAACTCCTTATCAATATTCTCTGGCTCCTTCCCCTCCGCAATCCGTTGTTGATATGAATTTGCTAACCAATACCTAGATGAATCTGGAGTATTCACCTCATCAATCAAATGAATAACACCATTATCATCCTTTCCAAATTCATACTTGGTATCAACCAATATTAGACCCCTTTGGGCGGCAATCTCTTGTCCCTTGGCAAATACCGCCAATGCAGCCTTGGCACAGATATCAAAATCCTCCTGTTTCATCCAACCCTCTGACATAATGTCAGCTTCAGATATTGGACGGTCATGTTCCTCCTCTTTAGTTGTGGGTGTTAATATAGTCTTTGCAAGCTTTTCATTCTTCTTCATACCATCTGGTAAGTCATGACCACAGTACTTACGTACACCATCTTGATAATTCTTCCAAATCGATGTAGATGTTGACCCTGTCATGTATGACCGTACGACGAATTCAATAGGGAATGGTGTGCATTTCTTAACAATACTAACATTTGGATGTGGAACACTAATTATATGATTTGGTATAATATCCTTGGTTGCTTCGAACCAATATGCACTTGTTAAGTTTAATACCTGTCCCTTGAATGGTACTAGTGCAAGCATCCGGTCAAATCCTGATTGTCTATCAGTTGTTACTAGGGCAAGTTTCGACCCTAGATCATATCGATCGCGAACTTTACCGGCTAGTCGGATTGGCGATACACCCTTTGTTGAATCAAAGGTAACATTAGAGCCTGTTATTTGTTGAGAGTTATCATAGGCTGATGATATTTTGTTAACATGAACTTGATTGGCTGTCGGTGAGTCTGTCATTGAGGGATATATTGTTGTTGTTGATGATAGTTATTGAGCACTAATAATTACTACGAAGATGATGTCAGAGTATAATATTTTTATACAGTATTAGATGCAGTGGGTAATGTACTAAATACTAAACGACCCAGGTATAACACGAGAGCAGTAATAAACTTGAGAGGCCAGATAGAGGAGATGTGGTCTGTGGCATGTGGTATCCCACAATCTCTCTCTGAAACTCTGAACTGAAGCCTCAAATCTTCATTGCAACAACTCAGCGCAAAGATCTATACCTATACATGGAGAATATAATCACAACAATCTTTAGACAATACTACATATATACACAAACTCTGCTATCGCCAATCAATATTACATCCAACGATAATGACATCACAAGAAATTAATTCGTTAAAGCAACACTTAGTGTAATTATTGGCGAAATAAAACAGAAGCATCATGCAAAATTTTCGCTTCTTGGTGTAGACAATCATATAGTATATTACAAACTCTGCGTCCGATTTCAAACTCTGTGTAGACGCAATACTCTGCAATTTTTATTGTAGGCGGTCGGTAGGCATAATGGCAGAATGGATAAACGAATTGCAAAAAGTTTCTCTGGGGAATTATACTTCGGATCAGTAACTGGTTATAATAAAACCGATAAACTTTGGTCTATACAATATGACGATGGAGATTTCGAAGAAATGGAATGGAAGGACTTGAATGAGGCAATAAAGTTGTATGATAATGTCATGGAACATTTTAGTTATGGTGAAGATGAAATTACCATAAATTACGAAGAGAGTAAGGTATGGGGAGTAAAACTATACGACAAAGACAATTTACTTGTTAACAGTACTGACACCAACATCCGGGATGCGAGAGTTTGTCATACTACACCTTTTTTCAGATTTACTGACCATCTACATGCAGCAGGGACTGCGCTATTCTTTGAAGACGACTTTGACTGGACTATGGAGGATGATGGGGTCTATGAAAGTTTAACAACTTTTGCAAAAAAGAGTTTGCCGGCAAAGATAAAATTAGGAAATAGAATAGTTGAGGGTGTACTTGATCATCAGAACAATATGCCGTTCATCTACCATATGGTCAGTAGCAATCTTTTGAAAGCTGCTTTGATGTGTAAGATACGACGTTGGGATGTTATAAAGAAACTTGAGTATCAGGAAGGAGATACGAGGAAGATATTTCTTGAGGGTGACTGACGACAAAAGGCACATAACATCTTAGAACGATGTATATTGGAGATTTGATCCAGCAACAGCAGTATTACCCCATCAAAATAACATTACAACACACCGTCAAACCCCTGACACTTGCAATAAATCACAAGAGCCAGTTCAACACAAACATTATAGGATTGGATGGAAGTAATCTTCTTCAGAATGTCCAATGGGGTACTAGATTGGCAAATGGTCTAGGCTTATATCATCGACTAGAGCATCTTGATTCAGACAGGAATAATGTCGGAAGGGATGGTTGTTTGATGCTTGCAACCCTATTAAATACCATCGGCTCGTTAAAAGTCTTGTCTCTCGTACAAAGTCAGATTGACAATGAGTGTGTCTCCATACTATGCAATAGCCTATGGAATAACAAAACATTAACAACATTGGACTTACAAGGCAATAATAGCATTACTCTGAATGGCTGGGAGTGCTTATTGGATTTGGTATGCAACAACACAGACATCAATCGCACTTAACAATCAAATCACACTCTAGAATCTATGGGTAAGATCGATAGACTCATCGATTCTCGTTCTACAGGTACTTTGATAGATTTAACAGATACAGAGACAAG
>Ga0214478_100208_pt1 | contig 34300 bp, 31 predicted proteins | sample M1_20Mar14CPVII9_2_FD_178001 | JGI IMG/M metagenome (GOLD analysis project Ga0214478, IMG submission 178001) | Marine eukaryotic communities from Monterey Bay, California, United States - M1_20Mar14CPVII9sort6BwellD7 | ecosystem: Environmental > Aquatic > Marine > Unclassified | place: USA... | reverse complement strand
TATCATAATGTTAAAGGATACCCTAGCTATCAAAAAATGAGAGTTAAATTTCAACCCTATGCCTAACATTATCTCTTTCACCTTCTTTCTCCTCATAACTCTAACATCCTACTTACTATCCTCTACAGTAGAAAGTGATAGGTTTCGTACACTCTCGGCAGCATGCATAAGCATTCCAGTGGTATCACTAACACGACGATTAGTACCGCGGAAGATACTGCTCTTACGAGGCTGCTTCTTACGACGGAATGATGCCCACATGTCTTGTGCACGGACCACTTCTTCGTCCAGTAAAGTATTGAACATCTTACGAATCTTATCAATCCCCGACGATGCTGGGAGATAGTCTGTATCATATGATAGACGTAGGAACTTAAGCCCTAAAAGACCCACGGCATCTTTCATACGGCCAGTCTTCTCCTCTGTCTCAACGGGGAAGAATTCCATTTGCACTCCCAACATGTAAAAGGCCAAGTATTGGAACCATCCTGACCAACCAATAATGTTACGAAGTATAGCAGCTAATTCATCATCAGTCTTTCCAGAATCTTTCATACAGGCAAGGTATGAATCAATCAATGAGTTGATAAACAACTCGATACTTTCATTTGCTTCCGGTTGGCCACTCAAGCCATGTGCAAGCATACAACCAATTGGGAAGGATAAGGCGAGTCCAATATCTCTCCCCTTTGGCCCAGCCATTGCCATCTCCCAATCACAGAGCACCATAGCTCCTAATTCACCGAACTCTTCCAACTTAAGGAACAGAAGTTAATTCGGTCCACACAATGGTCACACGATATCCAAGAAGAGAGGGAGGTAGAGGGGTTGATATTTGTTAGTGAAAGAGATAATGTTAGGCATAGGGTTGAAATTTAACTCTCATTTTTTGATAGCTAGGGTATCCTTTAACATTATGATATCAATACGAATGATATCTTCCTATATTAACCGGCAATAGAAAAGGTGTATGAGAGGTATATCCTTGACTTTCAGGGCATTGTATTGATAATAGTCCATGCCATTCATATTGGTTCACTTCTAGATTGATAATTCACCTAAAAGGAGTTTTCTAAATTATTATGTACATGAAAACATGAAATAGATAATTTATGCAACTTATCTTCTCTTATTGACCATCTGCCTCTCGTATATCGATTTAATATACACTCTGACATTACATGAAGGATCTAGGGGTGTCTTATATTGTTGTTAATGTTGGCATAGGCAGAGAGTGGCGAGAACAATAGGAAGTTTGACATTATAAATGCACAAAATAATTTTGCAATCTTGTATATTTGCAACTCAACGCCTCTAATAAAGTAGACACAGTCCAGGACGACGGAATCATAAATAGCAATTGAATACAAACATCCTGATAGAATCGATATATAATACAGAGTAGCGGCTAAGGATAAGATCGGAGTCACGAACAAATCATATGCACATTTATTGTTAATATCAATTGCAACAGCCCAAAACAGATATTATACCATGAGTATACAAAACAATAATAATGATATTACCAATGCCGAAGCCGAGAAACTACACGAGCAAGCATTTGGTGAATTCGTATACATGTCTGAAACTCTCAGAGGAACGATTAATAACGTTAAGAATAACACTCCAGGAGTAGTGAAATTCTTTTTGACTGCTAATTATGATAATGATTTGAGTGATTTGGGATATGAATTGCTAGGCCGATATATTGCAAATAATACACATTGGATGTGATCAAATTAGCGAAGTGTAGACTCAGCAAGAATCATATTAGATTGCTATTTCGAGGTTTGATACGAAGTGATTCTATCAAGGAGTTAGATCTGAGTAATGATAGGCTCATTCGTAATCAGAATCATTTGGATATAGATGGAATTCGAAGTATGATACCCTTCTTGCAAAGCTCTCCAAAGCTTTTAGAGATTAACATGGGTTTTAATAGTAATATCAACAATGGAGCATTTGGTGTATTGTTAAATGCATTGAACGGACGGCCAATCGAAGAGCTTAATCTTTCTCGTTGCGGCATTTCAGATATTTCTTTTTTAGGGAATGTTACACTTCCTCATTTGAAAACACTCAATTTGACCGAGAATACTATACACCGCATTGGAGATTATATATCTTCCTACACTAGTCTGGTGAGTTTAGAATTGAAAGGAAATGATGAGGTTGATATAGATGGTTGTCGAGCAATAGCACATCTACTACAGAATGAAGAGTCAAGGTTAGAAACTTTAAATCTTGACAACGTGGGTATTGGTGATGAGGGTGTAGAGATACTAGTAGATTCACTCAAGACCAATACCACTTTACGAACACTCTATTTGAGAGAGAATAGTATCAATGAAAGAGGGTATCGTGCGGTTCAGAAGTTACTTATTGACGTATCATCAATTGAGAGAACGTATACAAGTAACCATACGTTGGAACAACTTTTCTTGGCTCCTCCTTTATCAATGGTTGCCTCCGCGAGGCATCTAAACTTTGCGCTTTCCAAGAATAGGCATTACCATCACGCCGGAAAAGAAAAGATTATCCATTATCAGTTTAACCATCTGAACAGAACGGCCCTTGCCCAAATACAAGGCGTCATCTGCCCTACCCAGAACAGTGTCTATGCACAGGTTGACCCTGTTGTTTTACCGGATGTTTTGGCATTGATTGGAGGAAACTGCACCCATAGTGATATGTATCTCGCATTAACTGCAACCGCCTCAGATTTAACATCACTCGTTAATAAGCCAGCTGTATTTAAGGAGAGGATAGAGAAGAATGAATCATTGGCAGCCGCCCTAACAGCTGAATGTGAACGTAAGGTGGCTGCTCTAAAGGCTGAGTGTGAATCCAAATTAGCTGCACTTACTGCAAAGAACCTAAAGATGAAAGAAGAGTTAGAATTGTTTCAATCTAATGAGCAGAATCAAGCACGAGGCACGAAAAGAGATAGAAGTTAGAATTGGAAGTCATCCTAACTAATGAAAGAAGAGACAAAGAAGTCAGAAGACTAAATGCGGTATATGAACTAAAGACAGCAGCTTGATATATAATATAATCTTTACATATTACTTAATCTTGCTACCGCTTTGTACAAAACACATATATCACACAGACCAATTCATTCATTACACTCTGACCGCCCTTAAACGCATCCCCACTGGTTTAAGAGTCAAATTACGATCTGAACTACCCTCACATTCCACCGATAATTCGAATTCGGAACATATCCTAGCAACAACAGCAAACAATTCCGTCCTTGCTAATGATTGGCCTATACAATTCTGTTTCCCCATTGAGAAAGGAATGAATGAATCTTTCATTTCTTGAGTTGGATTTTCCCATCTTGATGGTAGATATGAATCGGGATCTTCGTATATCTTGGGATTACGGAAGAGGCAAAGGAAGTTGAGAGAGCATATACTTCCCTTTGGGAGTAGACCACTGCTTGTCATTATATCTCTTTCGATAATCCGGGCTGAGAGAGAAGTGGGGATACTAATGGGTGAGTTTCGGCTGATCAAAAGTTGGACATAGATATGCACACCCAAATGAGGAGATAGATAATTCACTTACCAGATCTTGCCACGGGATATAACCTCATCCCTTCCTTAATCACTCTTTGTAAATGTTCCGAATGACTCCAATTCTCAGGTTTATATTGTGCCAACGACTCCCGAAGCTTAGTTTGTTCCTCGGGATGTTTAGCAAGACAAAGTAATGTCCATGCAATAGTATAGGCAGTTGTGTCATGGCCTGCCATTACAAACTCCATAAGCTGTGCAGTCTTCTCCTCATCTGTCGGAAATGCATCATTGGCCTCCATTATCAATTGTATAATCGTACCATCTATATGTTTCTCCTTCTTATTCCGATATGCCATCATCATATGTCTAACCACTGATTGTAGATTACTAACCGCTTCATATGCCCGACGACGTTCAGGTATTATCCTACCCAACCATCTTCTTATTGGATTAGCACTCTTTCTTGTAAATTCAATTAATGCATAGTTTAAATCTTCAGTAAATGATTCAATCTCAGATTTGCTAAGTGTGTATTCAAATGCTGTTTCAATTAATGCTGATAATACTATCCCAATCATTTCACTTGATGCATCAAATACTACACCACTTCCACTGTTGTTGTTATCATTGCTTGCAAGTAATAATGTATTCTGTATCCACTGTTCAGTTTTATCCAATGCAACCTTCGTCATCCTTTTCACATGATTGGAACTAAATGCCGGACTAGCCGCCTTACGTTTCATATACCAAGCGTGACTCATTGACATAGTTAACATTGTATATCTACTGCCACTAATATGACGTAAGAATTTATAGAATGCTGGTTTACTAACTGTGGTGTCTGATAGTATTTGACGGGTGACGTTTGGTTCGGATATTAAGAAGAAATGTGTTGTTGCCTTGAAGGGCATTGAGATTTGATATATCCCATTTGGAAATTGCCTTGACTGTTCCTATATGTTTTGTTATGTGATGATGAGGATATAGATATATAGAAAGGACAGAGAAAGGTGTTAGTGTTTAGCCACACATAATCTTTTGCAATAGACACTGCACATAACATGAGTATATACGTACCAACAACCACCAAGCATAATTAGCTTTAGTAGCCCTAAATATATGATTAAACATACCACCAGGTGCCATTGGTGGATACTTCTTATCATACTTTCTATGTACATGATATATAATGTTGATAATGTGCACAGTAAATATGATAAGAAGGTAAGTAATTATAGTTTTGTAGGATGGTATCCTGAGATTATACTGTTCTTGTTGATGATATATAGTGGAGACGATCGACGGCCATATATCAGTTACTGAGTTTATTGATGATATCATGATGCTAATATGATCCTCGCAATTATCCAAGTTGTGCTGTGTTAAGAGGCCTATTGCAATGTTGTAATAAGTTGTTGTCTTCTCTCGTCAGTGCTTGGTAGCGATAAAAGTAAACCTCTCGCCGCCCTACAACATATCCTCCATATATCTCTCTACCATATTATGTGCAGTTACAGTTATATCCCATCGATCGTGTAAAGACAATCCTCTCATCATCACAACTCTCGTGGTCGCGTTGGTAGATTTGTCTCTAGCAAGGTTTGGCAAATTTAGGGGTATTCGTAACAGATAGAATCGAAGAAGCTCTTTCAGCCTTGGTGTAGCTCTTTTGGTATGCCTATCCCAAATAGTTTCTTTTCTCTCAATCTGATTTTCACCTAAACATTTTAGTTAAAGACCCTATGCATGCTATGTTATGAGGCAAAGGAGATTATTGCTTTGATGCCTTAGCCATGTATCATATCCACAACTATATCATGGTTTGGTTTGCAATATTGCTGTTAATATGCAGTCTTCTCAACGGCGGTCTTAACATCGTCGAGGCTCGGCGGAGACAAAGTCGAAATAGTAATAACAATCGAATCATGCACCAACAACCAACTCAGCAATCAAGACAACATCCAGCAGCTAATAGAAATAGACTACGCTCGAATTCAAACTATAACAATAATGATGGAAGAAATGGCTATTCTCCAAATTTGGATGCAATATACGACGAAGCTCATGGCGGCGGCAGTAGAGATACCAACAACAAAGATACCTTCTACTTAAAATCATTCTATGAACGTAATAATATGAATACTCCACCATTAACATCACGTGCAGAGCGTTACAAACAACAACAAAGCACTATAAAAAAGCAATTAAGAAGAGTATTACAAACTCAAGATAATGGTTCCAACATATTAACAATACCAGATTCACCAATAGTAAACTCTGAAACAGATGAAGAATTGGATGAAATAATAGAGACATCAAAGTTGGGATTAGACGCATCATCTTTGTTGAGGAATGATTTAATATTTAATGGTTATTATGATAGACATTCTTATCCTTGGTAAGAAGTTGTATGTTGTTATGTGTTTTATAGAGAGTTTTTTTGTGCATATGATATGCTCAAAATTTTTGGTCAACACCTTCGTACTGCCTTTTTGCAATCCATTTGCTAAACCATATCTCTTGTATCAAAACTAAACCACATACTACATTCTATATCTATTAATTTAAGGGAATATCAATGGTACAATCAAACAGAAGGAACACGTACGGGAATACCAATCGAATTATCAATAAACTTTCATCGTGTATTTAGTGTGGATGTTATTCATCCTGTATTAGATTTGGTTGTTTGGATGAGAATTGAGTGGGTAGATCCAAGATTAACATGGGATCCTTTAGAGTATGGTAATTTAACAAAGATTTGGATGTGGATAGGTGAGTATACTTTAAGGTTTACCATACCTCTCTCGTGTTCACATCTTGTGCTCAAAATTGTAAAAACGGTTATCTTGATTCGATTATCTACATCATCAACTCAACATTCGGATAGGTGATGGGGGCAGCGGCGGAGAGACGTCAGAGATCTGGACACCTGATATTGAACTTTGGAACTTAGAGGAGGGATTAAGAGATTCATTTGATGATGCGTATGCAATTGTGTCGAATGATGGATCGATATTTTGGAGCAGACCTGGGCACTTAAGGCCGGTTTGCAAATGGTATGGACTTAATGATTTCCCATTTGATGAATTGTCATGTTCTCTGGAGTTTGGTAGCTGGGTGTATTCCGGAAAGTATATGAGGTTAGTCAAGGGTGGTGGATCTGGGTATTCCTTGGGTGGAAGTGAAACGGCAGGCTCATCATTTAACGAATTTGCTTTTGCGGACGAGAACCCCATCTCTTGTGAAGAGGTGGTTTATCCACCGTTCCCTGCTTCGCCAGGAAAGTCCGCGTTTGTATTGTTTTGTCGTGTTTTTTAGTGTGTTCAATATGACGTTTTAGTGATTCGACAACTTCATTTGGCCTTCTGTACCTTTATTTGATTGCCTTTACAACCGCTTGCACTAACAGAAGTTATTATCATCTCGCATCGTCTTCATAAATCATGCTAACGCGCATCTTCCAGAGGAAGACTGGCCAGTTTTACTTTACACCGTTAGAATTCAACGATCGTGGCAACCGTATATGAGAGGATATGTCACATTGCAAGTACTTCTAAATTGTATTGGGTTTTCAGCATTTTGGTTACCACCAATGTGCGGTGAACGTATGAGTTTATCCATCACAGCCATGCTTGCTGCTGTGGCATCCGAAATTGGTAAGTGTCACTTTATTATATGTTATCACTTACGTTTCTTATGATTGGTAACTCATATCTCATATGTTCTTTACACATACATCGGCAGTTATTGCTGCCAATCTTCCTGCTGCGGCGGAATACACATGGTTTCAAAAGTTCAGCATTTTGTCAATGTGCTTTGCATTCATATCCCTTCTCGAGTCTGTGGCAGTTCTACATTTCTATTACAAACGATCGAAAGATATGGTGCCGGGATGGTGGGCAGAGTTTAAGAAGTGGCGTGTCATTAGGCAAGCTCAGAAACAGGCAAAAGAATCAGTGAAGAGAACAAGCGATATGGTTCACGAAGCAAGTCACAATGTACAACAGAGTATGCAAGAGACGATGGATGTTGTACAAGAAAAAGTGGACGAAAAGGTATTAAGGAAGTCTTCTGCTGACCACGATAATGACAAAGATGATGACGACAAAAGTTCTGTTTCTGACGATCAATTTATCGACCAGCCTCTTCCTGTACCGACCAAGGAGACTCCATCGCCACAACCTGATAGCTGTGAATCCTCTATTGAACCCAATGATGAGGAGAAAAAAAGTGAAGCTAACATTGTAGAATTATCCAATCTTTTGGCTGATGATGAAGATTCTTCGGTGGCGTCTCAAGAAAAGCAAGACAAACTAGTTCGTCTAAACGATGTATCTACCAACTCCCTCCATGTATCGGATCTCAGAGGGAAGAGCAACTCTCCTCGAGATTTATCAAGCAACTCATTACATGTATCCGATTTGAAATCAGCTAGGCGTCCATCACGCAACCGTGGTCAGCTAGAAGGCGGCAAGAATGATAGCAGTAGTGCCTCGATGGATCATGACTTCGGTGTTATCCAAACGGGCAAAACATTTGCAGATAGCATGATATGTGAGTAGTAATTTTGATGTGTGACATGCATCTGTTTTCATCACTTTTATGCCGAATTGCTCATATCTTATGCTCAAACTCAATCACCCTCAACACAAACTCAACCACCCACACTCAACAGCCAATATTTCGATTGATGATGCCCTAGATGTCAATCAATTGCAACCGAGCCCTTCACGACGACGATCCTCGGCATCATCATCCGCAAAGTTACAAGATACGAAACATGTTAACTTTTCAAAACAAAATATTGTGTATGAGGATGATACCCCAAACCTCCGTGCTAGCCTTTCCCTACAAAAGGACAAGGAGGCTATTAGAAGCTCGGCAACAATCGATAGTAATGCAACTGTAGGCTCCAATACTAGGGTACCTCGAGATGCTGATGACTTTTTCAATGAAGAGGAGATTGAGAGTAATAGAGAGTGGAAAGTTGTTGCTGGAAAGTCCGCGTTTGTATTGTTTCATGATGTGAATTCGTGTGTTCAGTATAAAGTCTCGACGACTTGGCTGTTTTATTTAACCGTAGTTTGCCTTTATTTATTGCCCTTGTATATCATATGTACTAACAGAAGTTACTATCTCCTCTATTTAACGCTCTTCCAGCTCGGATAGATGATGTGGCTCGGTTTTGGATACCAATGGCATTTGTTATTTCACTTGCCATTGTCCTTGCTGAGGTGTTTTAGATATCTTAATTTGGAATCTGAGGAAGAAATGTACAAATTGTAAAACACAAGATACACAACAAGATAATAGGCTCTTCTTGATGGTGAATAATACGAGCAATGAGCAGTAACCACCAACCTACCGCAACTGTTAAAAAAAGAATATAGGATACCGGGATACCACCGACATTCGATGAGCAGTGGTCACACCGACCTCTCTAGATGGGTGGGAAGGAGAGGCAGAGTAGACTAATCAGGCATGTTAATGTCCTATCAATATGAAACCTAAATATGAAGTGTTTATCTCCTACTTATGTGAGCATTCCTCCTAACCGACTATACAACTGTGCTAGAAACTCATTCAACTATTCAAGGAAGCCAATCAGTGCGGCCAAAGTAGCATCCATATTGTCAAAGCTTGCAACTGAGAAGACCTTTCCATCGCTAGTTGAGTCACAAACATTGCTACTAAGGGAACACATGAAATCTGAGGCACTCGATGGAACATTGTTCTCGATGAAGAAAGGGATTATCAAGGTACCATCGAGTTTAGCGGAGTCAGCCTCTGCTAGTGCTAATGCAGCTGGATCGCTACCCCCGCTCGTGGGGACACCATCTGTCACTAGCAGGATGACATTCTTCCTTCCCGGACTTGCTGCAAAGAGATCTTGGCATGTGGTGATTGCGGCTGCTGTATTGGTTCCGCCGCCACTATAGTCAATCTGGTTTGATAGGTACGTCTTGGTATCTGTAGCTGAAGATAGGGCTTGAGTGGCATAAGCTGAACTACTCCACTGGACGATAGAGAATTCCTTCGTTACGTTGTACACTTCTACGGCCTCTACAACCTCTGTCGAAAATGAGACGGTGGTAGCAAAGTTTGCACAACAAGTGTCGGTGCTCGTCTCAGTTTGACAATCTGATGCACAGTTGGAGCAGCTTTGAGGTGACATAGGGTTCGGAGAACATACCGACCCTGATGCATCCAAAGCAATACACATATTGAAATCATTGCTCGATAGACTTGGTACATATGGCTGAGACTCCTCTGAATAGTTCAAATGAGAAACAGCACTTGTTGTTTCAAATGTTTCCGTCATGGCTGGGTCTGATGATTCTTGAGACGACGTACGAACTGTATTGGTGATGGATGACAAGGCTGCTTCGGTACTTAGTGTGGATGCAATGTAACTGACAGCAGCCTCTGAGGCGGCATCTGAACTACCATATACAGTTATCTCGTATTGGACATATTCATTATTGTCAACCGATGTGACAGTAACGGTGGACCCCGCGGGCAGAGTAAGTTCTTGGGATATGGCATCTTCGTAGTATCCTTCGACCTCATTCATCTGCAATGAGTTGAACCCGGTCGTATCCAAGCCACTAACAAGGAGTGCTCCTGAGGTAGACAAGGCAAAGCCATATGTAGCACCACTATCGGATGTAGAGCGAGGGAGTACTCCACCAGCAGTAGCACCAGAGAGGAGGGCCTTTGATGGTGTCTTGAGATGGAAGTAGTCTGATAACTGCCCACATACTCCATCATACAGACAGCTCAAAGGAGCCTCACATTGAGAGCTGGCTTGACACATACTTGTTGTTGTCTGAAGAATCTTGTCTGGGGACTTGTGACCAATGTCCCCCAATACATTCCTCTCGCACTGAGCAAACATCCTACTCTTGGCAAGTTCTGGGTATTGTGATTGAAGAGTATCAGAAGTCAAGATTCCCTCTAGGAACATTGTCATAGTTCCGGTTGTAAAAGCGGCTGCCACCGAAGTACCAGACATTGTAGTCGTGTCGTACTCGCCTGTGTTAGTAGCGCCTTCGATTAGTTCTCCTGGGGCCCATATATCAATACATTCACCGTAGTTGGAAGTAAGCGTCTTATCATTCGAGCCACTGTAAATACCGGCATCTTTTACAGCTCCGACTCGAATGGCGCTTGGGGTATTTGGACTGTAATGACAGGCATTGCCCCCATCATCTCCGGCAGCAATTACAACAGTGTAGCCGAGATCAGTCAAGTCGGATGCAATCTTGTCTAGGATATCACTACGTCCACTAGTGCCGAGGCTGAGGTTAACCACAGCTCTGATCTGCCTAGGCGTATGAGCTAGGTTATAATCAATCCCATCCTGAATGAGCTTCTCAACTCCACAAAGGATTGAGGCTAAGCTGCCTTCTCCTGTAGCAGGATCGATTACTTGTATAGGATGGATGGCTGACATCTTGGCCGTGCCATACTTCTTACCGGCAGCAATCGATGCCATGAAGGTACCATGATCATCAGCTGTTCCATAATCCAGCTCATCTCCAGCACAAATGAAATGCTCCTCGAGACGAGTCGGTCCAATGTTACCGGTTACATTCCTACCAATCCAATCCGAATGATCGGGATAGATACCAGTATCAAACATGTATACGTCAATGCCGAATCCTTCATTGATCCAAATGTACTTGAGATTTCGTTTACCCCTGGTTGAGATTCGTTCTAATCCCCAGTTACCTGGTTCATCATCTTCTAGATTGAACTCGGGAATACCAAGTCGACGGTGATCTTGATGAGCTTCTTGGGGTACTTCTTGAAGGGCTTCTTGAGATACTTGTTCATTCTCTTGTTGAGGATCTAGATTCTTCTCGGAGGCGCCACCACCAAGGCGTCTAGTAGTTCTAGTACCTCGAGCACGAACGATGTAATTCGGCTCAACGGCATAAGCACAAGGATCAGCGGCCATGGATGCTGCTACCGCTGGACTCATATTAGCAGAGAAGTATTCGGCATTCTCGTAAAGTTGGATGAGACTTCCTCCGTTTCTCCCGATGAGCTTGCTGTGGATGTTTAATGTGGGAGTATATAGGAAGCAAAAGAACACAAGATGTGAGCAAAGATACAGATTCAGATCTTTACAAAGAGCGGCGGCGGAGTGGTAACACTCTATCAATCATGGTAAACAAATACAAACTACTTACTTCTTAACAGCCTCGGCAGTTGAGCCACACATTTCCAAATCCTGTTGATGGGGTGAACGAACTACCCTCTTCTCACGCCAAACATTAACAAAGCTAACCGAGTAGTACGGACCCGATGGAGTAGTATACCCTGGACTACTTGGATCGATAGGTGATGATGGTGTACCAATCTGTTTAGAGTATGTGTAATGATAGAATTGGTACATTGAGTGTAAGTCCATGAGAGAGAAAAAGTGACACATCTTATGTCCAAAATTAAAAATGAAAACTTACCGCAGTATATCCACCCGTAAAATAAAACCGTAGATATCGTGCCGGTTCATACGGACCATTCGTAAAGGTAACACTCAAATCAGTAAAGGAGTTACGTGTTTCAAGTGTTGTCCATAAACTATTATCTGAAGACGATTGCAATTCAAAACTTAAGTTTCCGGCCTGTGCAAATTGTATCTCAACCTTTTCGATATGTTCCGGTATACCGAGATCAATATCAAGATATTGAGGTATATTATTCTGTACTACATTACTCTTCCAATTGGTCGATGCTGATCCATCTAATACACGATATGGTTGACCTGCCTGTGTTCCTTCATATGGTTGTGTCGATGCCGATGCCGTGGGAGGGTTGAGTTTTGTTATACTCTCCTCCTCGTAGATGTGTTGGATGGCATGACCTATAACTGGTTTGATAATGTAGGATGAGTCTGCCACATCTGTTGATAGCGGGGAGGGTCCATTACGAGATAGACGACGTCCTCGTCTTGTGTTGGGAGTAGATGATTCCTCATCGAGTTGCAATTGTCGACGACTGTCATAATTTGAATCGAAATCACTTGTTAATTGCAAACCAAGTAAACCGACGACGGCCAATCCAACAGCGACAACGAGTTGCTTCCGCCGTGTGATAGTATACATGTTATCCGCAATCATTATTGTTGTTCTATTGCTGGTATTATGATCAAAGATAAAGAAGATAAAATAAATAATAACTGAGCTGAAATGACTATGGCAGTAGCCACATATTTTTCGGTCACTTTATGACCTGTGACTTACCTTTCAGTATCGTAAATAATATTCTATTCATTCAGATTTGTACATAGAAAATAGTAAATGCAATACAAATATAAAGGTAATGCCTTTGTCGTTGTGAATTTAATTTGTCCGTCCTTCAACTTGTAATTGTCCTTCAACTCAAGTAGTTTAGAACCCACTGATAGCCCTGACTCGACACACTAACACATAGGTAACTATCTTACATATAGATTCTACTACCAATGTATCTGTTACCCAATAAACCTCCGATAATTGTCATGCAACAATAACTCATGACTTAAGAGCAATACCATTCCTAACAACAATGCCCTACAAATCTACACATCACTCTACATATCACTTCCCAGCCTCTTCTTCCCACTCATATTCTTGGCATCTACATTATATGACAGAAGAGCAGGTGCTGTTGATACTAGTGCCGTATATAATTCATTATGACCATGTTCTTCTCCAATCAACGAAATAATACGTGGCAGAAGAATAGGCTCAACATCTTCTAGTAACTTTCCTATAGAAACGTATCCAATACCCTGTATATTGCACAGTTCCTTTCTGTTCTCGCTGTTCAGATGATACTTTATAACTTTGGCCCGACCAGCTGCATGAGAGCTTTCATTTTCATATCGTCTATTCATATGAATTGGTCGAAATATGCTAGTACCACGAGGTAAGCCTAATCTGGTCAACGTGTGGTTGGACTTGTATGTCTTTTCAATTGATGCAGGATGATTCAGTAATAAAAAGAATGCCCTGCTTCCTCTTTCGCTGATTTTGTTATGCTGCAAATAAAGATCTTTCAACTTTGTATTGTTTTCAAGGGAACTCGCAATGAGTTCTGCTCCCTCGTCGTCGATACCAGTATTTTCAAGATCCAAGAATTTCAATCTTGTATCATCTTTCTGCAGTAGATGTGATAAAGTAACACATCCCTCCCTTCCAATGTTGTTGCCTTTCAAATCAAGTGTAGATAGGAGTGGAAGATTGTATCTTTCCAATGCAGATAAATCTTTAATAGCACATCTCTCAAAGTATAATCTCTTCACAGGTCTTCCATGCAATGCTCTAATCAATACTTCAAAGCACTCCGAGTTGATTGCGTTTCGACTAAAGTCGATAAATGATAAATTTGGTGAATTCTCCAAGAATGGTATCATGCTCCGTACTCCATCTATACCAAATGCATTATTTTCCATATCCAATTGTTCTAATGAGCAGCTTTTAATCAGTCCACCAAACAATGAGGACATATGGTTGTTGATCATACAGCCTTCTAAGTTTACAAATTCCAAATGGGAATTATTTGCAATGTATCCTCCGAGCAGCTGCCATGCAAGGTCTGTGAACCGCTCTGCATTAGACGAACTTATCTTTAAACCAATCGTATCAGACTTATTATTCTTAATATCATTTATCCCATCTCGGCATCGAAAAGAAAGCTCTCTAAACGCTTGATTGAATTGTTCTTGTTCAGGAGAATGTAGTGTGGTAAGGTTTATCGTCGCCATTTTATTATCAATTCATGTATTTTGTTGTTATTGTATTATTATTTTGGAGGATTGTACTTCTATAACTCTTTTCTATTATTAATATGACGAGCGGTTTGCTTGCACCTAACGTATCAGTATATCAAATAAAAGACAAGCCGATAGTCTCCGATATAGTGTTACAAAAGTAAAGAAATTATGGGGGCTAAGAGATAACCTCTCGCGTGTGAAGTATAGATGGCCGCTGGCTATGAGACTGCCATTAATCGAAAGAGCGTTAAATACTGAACTAAATACAATACTTTCAGTATATGAGCTGCTATATTGATTGATTTATACCATCTGATATGAGCCACCAACCTTACTCGATCACCAAACTCTCATAGTAAAATATTGGGGTATCCTTTACCATGAGAGTTTAGGCAGTTGAGGTGCGGTAGGTGCATGGCTGATAATACTATTAGTCCTCTTGATTGCAACTATTTATACAAGTAGGAGGAGGATTATTAAGTAATAGAAGAAACAGCGCATTAACAGTTTCCACAACAAAGCACGTGGGCTGTTCAGAGGACTATAATTACTAATTTCTGTGTACTGTCTAGAGTATTTCACAATTGATATCTCCTACATACAGTAAGTATGTCCAATCAAAACAATAACAATAATGAGTTGCCGTTAATGGATTCGGCTGCGGTAGCTGGCGGAGCTGGTCAGTCTTCGAGGCGTGTTGTTCCAATGATACAGCAACTAAATCCTATATCCTATACAACACCAACACCAAATTATTATAATAATGTACCTCGGAGTGGTATGCCAGCTCTACCAAACAACAATATTATGTATAACAATTTCACTTCATTCAATCCTCATCTATATAATAATAATGCAGTAGCAGGGGGTATGATTGATAGTAACAGTCATCAATTATATCTCATGAATGCTATGTTATGGCACGACAACAACACGTGAATGCACAGCTGCAGCAACAACTTATATGTTGGCACAACAACAACACGCGCAACAACAAGCTGAGGACGAAGAACGACATCACCAAGCTTTTGGGGAGCATACCGGTATCTCTGAAGATCTCCTGGATATTATAGATAAAATCAAAGATGACAAATCTGGTGTGTTTCAACTCATCTTGAAACCTAGAGATGCGGTACGCTTCACAAATCAAGCATGGACATTGCTTGGTCGATATATTGCAAACAACACGTGGTTGTCTAGGTTCAATCTCAAAGGATGCAGTCTAAACAATCAAAAGATATCTGCATTATTTACAAGTTTAACAAAAAGTTCATCAATTACTTCATTGTATCTAGATAATAACGAGTTTGGTATTGAAGGATTGCGAACTATGGTACCATTTTTACTAAATTCACCAAAATTAAATGGTATAGATATGGGAAAGAATGACTTCATCAATTCAGATTGCTTTGAATTGTTGGTCAACACGTTACACAGAGTATCATCAAGAATACACTCATTATCCTTATTGGATTGCAGTGTAACAGATATTTCTGCATTAGAAACATATCCTCTCTCAGACCTTGGTGGTCTTTGTTTGAATGGCAATAATATTCATAGTGTATCGGTATTAGAGAATTACACAAAACTTGCAACCTTATATCTACGCGGAAGTAACATTGGAAGGGAAGGGTGTATAACAATCTCAAACCTACTACAACAGGTAGAACCAAATTTGATTAACTTAGTTCTTGATAATACTGGTATGGGAGATGAGGAAGCTGAGCTACTAGCAACTTCTCTTGGAAACAATTCAAAGTTGAGAAAAATTGATTTACAGCATAACAACATCACAGAGAAAGGATGTCATGCATTTCTAAAGCTTCTAAATGATGTATCTTCTATTGAATGTACAACTCGAACCACATTCTGGAAGAATGTGCGATTTTAGCTCGAAGATTATTCGGCGGAAACCATATGATACAGACATGGATCAATACCGCATGCAGAGATAAGCACAGTAGTCCCCAGGCTGTAAGAAGGAAGAAAGTCATCAATAGTCAACTAAACAGCCAGAACAGAAAGGATCTATGTCGTTTCCAGGGCGTAGAATACACTTCAATCGGTAATCTCTTCGCAGATATTGAGCCTGTTCTTTTGCCCGATATTTTAGCAATGATTGGAGAAGAGCATGGGCAAAGTGATTTATATACCTCACTCATACCGTTGGCACCTGATCTATTCTCTTTTGTTGATATGAAGGCTATGATAGAAAGTGAAATGGAAAAGAATAACGAAAAGATAGGTGAACTTACTGCTAAGAACAATCAGCTTAGCCAAAGACTAGCACTAATCAAATCGGGAGATAGGGTCGGTGGCAGGAAGAGACAGAGAAGTCCTAGTGATTGATAGACACTGCAACATAACATATTATATGAGACATGATGCCACATTTACATTTTACACATTTAAATCTATTATATTATTAATCTGTCGTATTCTCCTATCTTCTACTGCCTTCCTCAAAGTCTCCCAAGTTACCTAACTCTTGATCAATCTCGGCCTTACATATATCATAAGCTTCATGTAACATGTGTTCGTATGTTTCACTATCTTCATTACAACCGTGCTTTACATGCCTAATCTTACGAGATAACTCGTCTGGGGTATATGTTCTATCTCCCCTGGAAGATGTGCGTTTCACAGTTTACGAAGTTAGTGTTAGAGAGATGACAGTAACTTTTGTTAGTACATGTGGGTTGAAAAGCAATCAAATAAAGGCAAAGTATATAAAGGTCATATGAAATAGTGAACTTGTCGATACTCTTCATATTGCACAACACACTAAACACACGACAAAATAATACTAACGCGGACTTTCCACACCATCGTGCACTGATCGGAACCATTCAACTTGGCACCCTCTAATAATAACTCCTCTTCAGTACAACCAGTTACATCTCGTTCAAACCTAGTCCAACACATGGCACCTAATTGACAATTGTTATGTCCTTCTTCATCGTCTAATTCTATATCATTAGCATCGACATATAATTCCAATTCCTCGGGTGCTTCCACTCGATCTAAGCAACAGTTGGCACTCTTACCCCATAGATATTCATCAGCTGCCAATGTAGCCGGTCGAGCGACAGTATATGCTATACATTTTGAATCGGCGTTACATAATGATTCACAATGTTCATTTAATTCTTTGCCTGACAATGGAATGGCGCCATTGGATGACTCGGCATCGTAACCTAAGGTTTCATAGGCGTGAGCATTTGTAGAGCAGAAGAAACATCCACCGTCGTCAATATCATATGTTGTTTTACCGGCGGGTAGTGAGGTGTATGAATTACGACAGTCGGCTGATATTGCAATGATGCTGCATATTAGAATGAGGGCTGATGATAGTAGAGTGGTCATTGTAATTTTGTGTTGTATTGTATTTTGTGAATTGATTTCTCCTGAGAGATTTAGAGAGAACAACAGTGCAGCAATGGGCAGTATCACAAGAAGGAGATAGATGCTTATAATCTTGTTTTCAACGCTGCTACAATCAGTACATTTACTCTCTCTTATCTATCAAGTAGGTTGGGTTGGGTTGGTCACAAAGATGAGAGACAACTAAGTGCCTCGGGGGGACTGGTTGGCGACCAAACCCCAATATCTTCGCATTGTGAGATAGGTATCCTCTCTCAGAAATGGACATGAGAGCCACATTCCATAATGTTTTTCTATTGCATTCTATTGTCCCAAATAATACTGAAAGACTCCCAATAATTAACCCTTACTGAAAGGTTTTTAATAATTATTTCTTAGGACATTCACACCGGGTTGAATTTACCCAAGATACTTATTCGCTCAATGTTCGCAGGATTGTCAGAAGCGTGAAGAGGCCTTCAGTTCATTTTAGCTCGGCCATTCGCCCTACTTTGCAACAAACAATCGTCACCAAGATTAGTTACTGCTCAGATATATAAACACATCCTCTTATACTAATTGCAATATGGATGATCTAAATGCTTACCTACTTCAAAAGTACGGCGGCGGCGGTCAACAACAGCCGCCGTCTCAACAATCGGCAAATCAACAACAACCCCCATCGTCGTTCGATCAAACTAATCCATCTATAGTAGCCCTTCTTCAACATCGTCAAGAACTAGAATTACGTCAACAACTACTTGCATTACAGGAGGCTAAATTGCAACAACAGCATGACGTACATCAGGCACTACAAGCAGCCGCGGCCGGCGGCGTTGGAAGTACACAAGCCAACTCGGAAGAGCATCGTCTCCTATCATCACGAGTAGCACAACTCGAGGGAACATACAACAATCGTCAACACGTCCAAGATGATTTACGTACACGATTAGAACAAGAATTATTAAAACGTAGGGCTACTGAATTATTGTTGCAACGTGCTGCAGCAATACAACCACAGCCAGAAGAAGATAAGCCTCCATCGTCGGGTGGAGTACCAAGGGCAATTCCACATTCATTGGGAGGAGGTGTCAGCACCTCACTCCAGCCTCCCACAGCAAAAGGCAAGCACAACATACCCCCCGATGTGAAGGAAGAGGAAAAGATACGATTACGACAAGATATATTACAACAACAATTACGTGAGCAGCAGACGTTATTAACTAGTCAACATAATGGCATCACTGCCGCTAACGAGTTGGAAACATATCAATATAAATTACAATTATTAAAACAGCTAGAACAACAGCGTCAGTTAAAGTTAGATGCGGCCGTGGCACGATTACTACCCAATAATAATCCCACTCCACCCATTACAAATACTACCACTAATCCAAGAACAGTGAATAGTCAAGGAGCAATAGTAACATCTCCAAACACGGGTGGACGATGGGATCATGGAGGACATGGTAATACATATACTTTGACGTCACCTAATAATGTTAGAGTTGGTGATAATTCCTTTCCTAGTAAATTACATGAGGTATTAGCTTATTGTGAACGGGCTAATTTGACACATGTTATTAGTTGGTTACCACATGGTACGCAATTGTATATTGTTTTGATTTAGTTTGTTGGGGTATTGTTGTTTGTGGTATCCTCATCTCATACACTTCTAATAATCAATCCCCTCTACTTTAAACCACATATAGGACGGGCATTTAAAATACATGATAAGGATCAATTCATGAGTATTGTATCACCACGATTCTTCAAGGCTACTAAGTTACGGAGTTTCCATCGTCAGTTATATCTGTGGGGATTTGCTCGGTAAGATTATTTTATGTGCACATCATATGTCATCTTTTTCTTTTGATATGCCCATTTAGCCAAATCCCCACTAACCCTTTGTGCTGTGCATATATAATAATACAAAATGCATTACAGAGTACCCTCGGATCGTGAGGCATGGTACCATGAACTATTCATGCGTGGCCGTCAAGATGATATTCATTTAATGGAACGTGTTACACGTTTTAAAGGCGAGGGTGCCAAGGCCATACCAAACCTATGGGAAGTCCGCGTTTGTATTGTTTTGTCTTGTGTTATTATGTGTTCAACACGAAGACTGGTGATTTGGCTACTTCATTTGGCCTTCTTTGGTCTTCATTTGACTGCCTTTACACCACATGTACTAACATATGTTACAATCACCTCTCTTTCATCATGACAAATCATAACAACGCGCATCTTCCAGGGCATTACCTCCCATTAATGATCTACGCCCGGGTGGTGGTGCTACTGGATCTCAACCCTCGATCCATCATCCATTTGCTGCTGCTGCTGCTGCTGCTCTACCACCAGGTTCTTTATTACCTACCGCTGCTGCTGAATATAACTCGGCTGCTCAACTGGACATGAGCAATATATCAGCTTATGAGAAGAGTATAGCGGCACTTCAAAAGGCCGAGCTTATACATGCACAACGAGAAAAAGCATTACGTGAAGCTGCAGCTCCTCCTGCCCAATCATTATCTAATGCAACGCCAGAGGAGAGATTACAAGTACTTCGTAATCTAGACCAAGAGACTCTTCTTGCACTCCGAGACAAGACATTGAAAGAGGCACTTCAAAAGAGTATCCCATCACCAGAGACAAAAGAGAAAGCTGATGCGGCTCCCTCCGAAACCTCACCTACTGCCCGATCAGTATCAGAAGAGAATACTGTTGTGCAGGACCAAAAGATGTCAGAAGAGGAGACTTCACTTGATCAAAAGAAAGCTGCTATCAATCCTGATGCACCAGCTGAGGACAAGGCAGAGGCTGCTCCTCCCAACAAGGAAGAGGCTGCTTCTTTCCCCAAAAAGGTAGATGATAATAAGGCAGATGAGATGGAGGAGGATAATGCAGAGGAAATTGAGGAAGACAAGAAGCCAGAAGGAACTAGGAGAGTTTCAACGTCGGACGAACCAGAGAAGACCGCCGCTGCAACTGATGCAATTAGTAGTTTGTTAGCCCTGAGCAAGCAGGCATGAAGTAGCTAATAGGAGAGACGGTACGAGCGAGGCACCCAACTATATAGATCTGTATATATGTAAGATTAACGAATAGGCGTGTGTTACATGTATAAAGTTTAGCTGTTATCAAGCATAGTTCCCTAAACGTACAAATATACACTACTATATCCAACTCTAGCTGACTTTCATTCTTATTCCTCAAACTTTGCTGAACTTTTAAAAGCCATAACGCTATCCCTCCTTTCGGGAGCCTCTGTGTCATGAGCACTACTTAGACAGACACGACAGACCATGCTCCACTTTTCAACCTTGATGTTAGCCTTACACCAATTCTTCACTTCCTCTCTTGATTTGGAATCTCGGCAGTGCGTGGCAAAGTGAAGAGCGGTGGATCGGAACTCTCCTAAATGAGCACCACTCTCACTAGCATCTTTACAGAAACCTTCCCCGCTGTACTCTTCCTTGACCAGGTTGTGGATCTGATTGTAGTGCTTGCGCATCTGTTTATGAAGATCACTATGTGTGGTTCCAATGTAATGCAGATCCGACTTACAATCCGGACAGGAACAGGATAATTGATAAACTGTTCGAGTAGGCTGTGGCTTTGCACCATCTCCTTCCATCTTCTTTTCCTCTTCGTCTACCTTCTTGGTGGCTACTTGCATCTTTATGTTTTCCTTGCACCACTGAGCCACCTCTTCCTCTGACTTGGCATTTCGACAGTGCCTTGCAAAGTGCTTGGCAAAGGGAGACGTAGGAAAATCTCCTGTAGCTGGAGATCCACCAACTGTCTTGTCATCATCGTCATCCATTTTGGCATCCTCTTCTGAAGCTTGTTTCTGAACAATCTTCCAAATATCTTCAACATGGCCCTGCACTTGCTTCTTGAGACCATGCTTTGCCTTGCCTATGTAAAGATGTCCATCGTGGGAGAGTTGATAAACCTGAGACTTTCCAGGTGACTTGGACGATACTTTGAATGCCGAGGGTGTCAAAGGTTTGCCTTCCTTCAGCTGTTTGTTTTCAGCCGCTAGTCTGTCCCTATCATCAACCAATTCCCCTAACATCTTCTCTAGTGCTGATATATCAAACTCTTCTCCGGCATCCGACATTACGGTGAACTGGCTGAGTGTGGATTCCTTTAGAGAGTTTAACAACGAGTCTTTCAAATCATTGTGGCTCGTAACCCTGCGCATTTCAGGTGACGATAGCTTGAGAGAGCTTATCATATGAGGGCTTGGTTTGGATTCCTCTTCGAAGGTAGAGCGACGTCGTCTCATCTGAATCTTTGCTGGTGTAAATTCTTCATTTTTACTGCTTGGTGGTGCCTTATCACGAGAGTTCTGTCTCCTAAACGAGTTCTTGAGATTCGACAAAGACTTTCTCAACTCTAGGCCCATGCTTGCGTCACTCTCTTCACTGGCCCGGCGGCGGCCGCTCTTTCTAAATGAGGTTGGGGGGATCGATGAGCCTGCGGCCTGCATCTTCTTTCGGGAGGACATCTCAGGTAATGACGCCAACTTCTTGGAGTTGGAAGAAGAATCAGGTAATTTCGACAGTTTAGAAAGGGATCCGCCACCAAACTTGGCCTCTACCTCCCTGTCGAGATCATCATCCTCGTCCATATTCACGGGAGAATCGGATTTGATTCCATTAATCGAATCAACAAAACGATTAGACATCATATCTCTTGATTGTGGAGGTGCCACTTTATACTGTACTCTTTCTTTCTCGGCGGCATTTCTCTTGAGCTCTTTTATGTCCATCTTTAGTGTCATGATTTGCTTATTCAACTTGCCTTGCATAGCATCCATGGATTCCTTGAGTTCATCTCGTTCTTTCTCAACAACACAAACTGACTTGGACAGATCCGTAGCAGACGTCTTCCAGTGCTTAATGTCAAAGGATAAACGCTCGGCTGCTTCTTTCTCCACCAACATCAAGGCATTTAGACGTTGGATTTCACTGTGTGTATAGTGGAGTATCATTGGTAGTATTAGTGGAATGGACACATAATGTGCACAAAAAACAAGGAAAGCAAACCGCAAACTATCTACTCACTTGTCTTGGACAATAAACGACTCCTTCTTACTCTTCTTCAACTTTTTAATCATCTTACGTTGTTCATCATTTGTATCCTCTAAATCAACAATCTCTTCCCCGAGACGTTCAACCTCAGCCTCCAATTCCTCCACTACACGCTGTTGATCACTTAATAACATTTCTTCATCTTTAGCCTTCTTGGCCTGTAATTGTTTAATCGATGATTCAACATGGTCGGAATGTGCCAACTTATTATCTAATAGATTTCGTGCCTCGGTTAATTCAGTATCATAGATCTCCACATGACGTTGTAAATCTTGTATCTTCTCTTCCCTTTCTGCAACTTTTTGTTCGTATACCTCCTTAACCTTTTCAACTGAACATAATGCATCTTCCTTATCACTAATTAATTGCATAATTTCATGTGTTAATGCATCCAACTTGGTATCCTCCTGTTTATTTGCAACCTGAGTCTCTTCTACTTGACGCTTTTCCAATACAGCCTTCATACTTTGTAATTCCTCAATCTCAGCTTTTAGCTTTGCCATTTGATTATCTTCAATGGCAATCTTCTTTTTGAGTTCAGCTAATTGTTCTTCTTGATGATCACGTTGACTTTTAACAGTTTGCAATTCATTTGATAATTTGGCCGATTGTTCTTCCCAATAGGCATGCTTGGCACCTGATTCGTTGACATGTGCCTCGAGTGATGATATTTTCGATGTGGCATGCTCGGCCGTGGCTTGTGAATCTTTCAGTGATACCTCAAGTTTGGCAACTTTACGTGATAGTTCAATACATTTTGCTGCCCAATACTTTTCCTTGTCGGTACGTTTATTCTCCTTCTTTTGTTCTTGTTGTTGTCCAGATAGGTCAGCCTTCATGGCATTTAACTCCTTGTCAAATCGATCTTCTACTGGATTAGTCATATTGTCGTCGGTTGTATCCATTGATTGTTGCTTCTTATCCCCATCATCCGTATCCATATCCATAACTCCACCACTACTTTGTTTCTTATCCTCCTTTTCAACTCCCTTGGTTTCCTTTTCCAATCTTTGCAATTCAGCAACATGTCCCTCCTCAATTAATCTAGCTTCTTCATATAACTTTCGTTCTTTACCCGCACGTTTCCGTGCTTCGTTTAACTTTTCCATTGCTGCCTTGACCATTGCCTGTAGGATTGGATAATTAAAGGAGATAGATGAAGGTTAGAGAGAAGGCATATAAAAACTTTCACACACCACCTAAACCAAATCCAAATGTACATAATATCTCTCTATGCCCAAATACATATGAAACAATACCCAAAATCTTATATCATCACCCCCCCAACCCTTTTAACAAATGAAAATGAGCACATGATATGCACAGATATGTGGTGCACAGATATATGGTGCACAGATATGTACAAAGATGACACCGCCCTTTGGTACCCCAAAAATAAACAAAACAAACCAACACAATCAAAAACACACTAAATAATATCAACAAACGTAAACGTACCATACACTCCTCGGCCTCCTTCTCACACCGTCTCAACTCCTCTTCAGCCTCTAAACTCCTTTTTCTTTGATCTTCCAATTTTCTCCTACTTTCCTCACGTTGTTCCATTGCAATAGTATATAACTTTTCTAAATGTTCACGCATCGCTGCCTCATTATCCAATGCAACCTTTTGGGAATGTTCTATGGCCGAGCGGTTTTTAGAACCTAGTTTTAATTGATTAATGTTTTCTAATTCAGTTAGTTGTGCGTTACGGAGGGTGTTGTCTTTTGTTAAGAGGGCTAATTCGACTTTGGCTTTAGTACGTGATACTACTCCAAGGGAGGTGTCGGATATGATTGATTGTAATTGGGTGATACGGGCGGCGGTTTGGATGTCTGCTTGTTGCAGTTGTAGGAGTTTATCTGGTGATGTTGTTGGTGATGTCATGTTGGAGTTTGTTGGTGAGATTAATCCACCGCCGGCAGTGCCGCTGTGGCTTGTATTTATTGATGGTATTGATTGCATAGTTATTCTGAAGAAGGCACTCCAATTATGGACACTTTATTATTGGGTATGTATTGCAATTCGATAAAGTTGCATAGGCCACTCCTTAGTTATGAATCGCAAGATCAAGTTTTGTGCACGTCTTATGCACTCTTTTGCAATATCTATCTTGTGATGGTTGTGAATAACACTCGTTTATGAAGAGCCCCAATGAAGTGTCACTTCTTTACATTGAGATAGGCTGATTGTTTGCTTCATAAAGCCTGGCTGGATAATAACAACGTTCATTTTACCCAAAGCCAATTTTGTTGATTAGATGATAACTCAAGGGGAGGATGAGAAGATAAGGCAGGTGTAAATAGACCCAATTACTACTTAGATCTGATTTGGGTTCGCATACAGGGATCTCTTACAACTTACAAGACATTGATTGATATATACAAATAGAGGCAGCTCGTGTGTATATGTATACAATGTCTTGTTTACTTATTGTTTCAACCACTCATGCCTCGAACTATTGACTATTGATATGTTCAGAGACTAAAACAACCCCCGACGCTGATATGAGCATATGACATGATCAACTAGTATCAGGCAAGCAATACTTAACATCCAATCTCCCTACATTTGATACAGAAGTCTGCAAAACGGAACTCATACAAAGTACCAACGAAGACTTCTTCTACAAGACATCTCACCTCCTTCACTTCTTCCCAAAAGAAGTTATCCCCAAGGAAACGAGTCGCAAAGTCCATAAGCTGTTGCTCAAATCGAAGAACTTTGTCAAACTTGCCCTCAAGGTTGTACTTGTTTTCATATTGTTCGAAGAAGTGCTTACTGGCCATTTGTATTAGATTTCGTTTCAATTCAATACAACGAAAGTGACGTTTAGCCTGCCTGAGGAGATCACTATCATTCCCCTTGTCAGGGCCGAACCTACGGAAAGCTCGCTCAAACTTATCCTTCATGTACACAAAGTCGTCAGGCTTTGTCAAAGCTTGTGTCACATATAATACCCCTCGTGCTTTGTGTTGGGATGGAGACATATCTACTTCGCCCCCATTGATAAATGTGACAGGTTTTGCCAGTGATAGCTCATTCAATCTACGAAATGCTTCATCCACAAGAGGAGTGAATCTCTTCGAGGTGGCAAGCTTTTCTCTCCACGACAGAGCCGAGGACTGCAATCCTCCTTCAATCAAATAGACTGTTACATTAAGAACTTCAAGTTAGAAAAAACACTTTTGATTGAACAATACCAAACTTGTAACATGGAGCACTCACGCCTATCCTTTGCTCTTGTAAGTGCTGTATACAGCATCATGACTTCATCAGATACTTGAGGACTGTGGAGTGTATAATCACAATCTCGAAGACGTACCCCAGACACAACTTCAGTTGATTCGGTAACTGCAAGACTACTTGTACTAGATAACCACAGTAGGGCATTTCTCCATTCGTCTCCGCTGCATCTGTCTTCAATGTACGAGAAGAAACCAATCAGAGCAACAGAGTCAAACTCTAATCCCTTAGCCTGGGAGAGATGAGTTGTTTGTGAGGAGTACAGTTTATGAAAAGACACAAAAAAGAGCACATAAGATTCTTACCTCTCGTACTCCAAGGATATCATTCTCGATCCCCAGCTCAGTGAACTGCAACTTTAGATTGGTAACAATTTCATCTGGAGCTAGGAAGACGATGTTCCCTCCACAGAAGATGGACTTATCAGCCAGGTCACTAAGTTTGTCGATCTTTAACATCTGGGGCTTCTTCCCTCTAACCAAAGCACGCTCCTCGTTAAAGGAATACCTGAATGATCTTGCTAGGATACGTCTTATTGCTTGACCAATGTCAAGGTTGGACGAATGAGTCCGATGATTGGTCTCTAGCTGGATTGTTTGCAGAGGATCCTCCGCGTAGATATACATAGAATCTGTACGCTGCGTCCAAATTACATCATTCACAGTTCCCTCCTTCATACAAATGCCTAAGCGAATCAGAGAGAAAGTGAGGGAATTCAGTCGTTAGAATATTGGTATCATACAAGATGAGCACATCTTGTGCACAAAACTTACCTGACTCCACAGATTGGCATGGATCGGCAGCCAAAAAGAAGGATTGAAGACTTGCACACATCCGAATAAAGAGAGCAATCTCAAGTTGAGTGAAGTCTTGAGATTCGTCTGCACAAACTATATCAAAGAAGAAGGGATATTGTGGAGATCCTTCATCATCGAGGATACCGTCCTTACTAACTTGAGGATCCTGATGACTAACTCGGTGCGTCCAAGGAACAAACTTCTCTTCACTAAACACACATGGACCGTGCTTGAGCACATACATCACTCTGTCTGTCTCGTCCCAATAATCATTATGTTTACGCCATCGCTCATACTTGAGGAACAAGTCATAGCATAACTCTCTTTGCTCCTCAGAGAGATCAAATGCCCGAGAAGATACATATTCTTCTCTTGTCAATGGCATCTTTGTGTTAGCACACCGGGCATTAGACTTTATTGTTATGATAGCTTGCCATAATGTGAGTGGTTCAATGTAGACTTGATTCATTTGTTTTCGGTCTTTATCATTCAAAGAGAATTGGGCTTTCTTTTTCTTCTCCTTCTCAGCACTGCGTTTACTTTTAGTAGATTCTTTCTTCTTCTTCTTCTCTTTTTCAACGATCTGTTTGCCAATGAAATCGATTGAGAAGGAAGCCATTCTCCTGTCTTCTTCGGATACTTCCTCTGGGGTTTCGAATCTAATTTGTTTGGGACTAAGGAAAGATCTTTGATCATTCTCATCATCTGGCATCACACATTGGGCCAGTAACTTTAATAGATCATCATATGTTGTGAATGTCATGCTTTCTCCATTATCATCTCTTTCTTCCTCCACTGCCACTTTGATTGTCCTGATCAAGCGAGGAAGCCGTGATAGAACAAGGATACGAGTACCTTGGTCTTCTTTAGATAACTTCTTGATAATGAGCAGTGTCTTTCCCGTTCTTCATAAGTGGAGAGTAGCACCAGTGTTATTTAGTTAGATGACGAGTGTATATTCATTTCAAACAAGAATATATAGTTATGCTTACCCGGCACCTCCCATGACCAAAGTACTTTTGTAATACCCTTGCCTTGAGACCAAAATTTCTTCATTCTGCTTTGCTTCCTCTTTGCTTGCTCTAAAGATTGCCTTATTGACTATGTTTGTATCAAGTAGGAAGATTGTAGTGTTGAGATGAGAGCAAAGGCCGGTATAATACACGCATATTTAGACTTACTCTTTTCTTCACTGTGAACGACGCGCTTCTTTGGCATAAACCCTTGGTTTTGAATACGGTCAAGATCACCCTTATCGACATCTAAAGTATAGAGAACCATTGTCGATGTTGTCCAGATGCTAGTACTATGCAGATCTAGCAAATACATCTAAAAGTAACATTCAAATGTTTAGAGGATTGAAGGAAGAACTTAAGTATACCAAACAACTGATACTTACGTCCTTTCCCAGCTCGAGTACCAAGTTTCTTTCCTTATGCCTCAAGTATCTATCATCCGTCTTTGTTTTATTACGCATGAACTGCAATGGTGTGTGTAAGAACAGGAGTTGATATAATATTTAAAAAAGAACTGGTATATGACAACTTACCTCAGTATTCGATATGAGAGTTTTGTATAAAGATGCTTCATCATCTCGAACTACAGCCCATACTAAAACACCAATACTAGATACACCATCAGCCTCTCCAGCTACAAATGGACTACACAAGACAACCATATCATCCTTTGTACCGTCATCAATCTCTATAGCGAAAAGATCGAAGGTGTTGCTAACACCGATGGTAGCACGACGACGAGGAATAGCTTGTCTAATCCCTTGCCGGCGTATAACTGGCGGTTTGAGCCCTTCCATAACATTTATGAAGTTCAATCTAGTTGTGCCATTCGATCCCAACAGCCACTTGTACACTGATTGTTCGATATGTACCTCTCGGCGTACTTGATCTGAGCTGATATCTTGTTGTTCCAGCCTAGACTCAAAGCAGGTAAAGTCGATTGTTTGACGCTCATGTTCACTTAGGATATTCATTTTCAAGTCAGGGTCGGCCTCGCACTTTTCTGGGTGATCAAATAAAGTCTCGGGAGGAATAGCAGCAGCCTCGGCTATCTTCAGTGTACAATCCCAATCATTGTTCACCTCCTCTGTTATACCAGAAGATACCGATTCGAGAAAACTCCACTTCTTCTGATCAGGCAATATACCTCCAGCCTGTTGATAGTAGGAGTAAACAAAGAGACTTTGCATTAGAAAGAAACAACGATAATCGTAACTAGTTATGAGGAATGGTTCTTACCTGCACAATCAAGTCCGTGATCTTGTCAAAGCCAAAGAAGTGGGAATAATGGATTGCACTAAGTCCTTCGTCGTTCTTGATAGACATTGTTGGATCGGCACCCAAACTTAGACACATCTCTGCCGTGATGTAATCATCGTTCTGACTTGCAACCATCAAGTAAGTATGCCCCCGATTATCTCTGTTGTCGTCTATATGAAAGTTTCGATCTTCTGCTATACCAACTCCAATCTCTATACCCTTGACTTTACGAAGCTCAAATCGAACAACCTCTAATTCTTTTGTCTCATCAGCTATCTGTTGATCGTACTTCTTTATCATCTCTTCCTTCAGTTCCTGCTCTTTCTTGTACTCTTTACTAGCTAACTTATTTGCCATGTCTATAATGGCTTCTTCCTCAAGTCGTTTTTTCTTTTCTTCCTCGGTCATGTTTTTGTCAAACTTGCTAACTTTGCCTCTATTCTTCTTATATGCCTTAGTCACATCTTCTTTCATACGGAGCAAGTTGGTGATTGTTTTGTTATGCTGATATGCCTTTCCTTCTAGCTGAAGCAGGGCGCGGCCTTCATCCCTCGTATCTTCACTTTGTAGTAGACCAAAGATTGTATTTTTACTATTCTTATTCATTTTGCCCTTCTTGATAAACTGTGAAAGATTAGTACGATCAAAATGTTTCTTGCCGAATGGAGAAGGTTCGGTAGGCTTGACAGGCTTCTTCTTTTTCGTTTGAGTAGGTAGATCAAATGGATCTGATTTAGATTTGGCTGTATCACCTTGCTTATCATCCCCATTATCGTAAATGTTCCATCGACGTTCTGGTTCAGGTGGAGGCGGAGGTCTAGGAGGAACCGTCCCCTTCTTCATCTGTTCTCTAAACTGATCTTTGAGTGTTTGTATTTTATCTAGCCACCCACTACCTACAGAAGTTGCTGATGTATCAGCATTGGATGGAAGAGGAGATGGATGAATGGTCTCATCAGTTTTTGGTGGAGTCGCTGTATTGATCGGAGGTAGACTACCAGGAGGTAAGGGGAAGGTTACATGCTCGCCCCTCCCATTAGTAATGATTGTGGTTCGTGGTGGTAGTGGAGGTATAATAGGAGGCGGTAGGCTACCAACAATCTTTCCTTTTGGCTTTGTCGTCCCTTCTGAACCCTTATGATTATCACCACATGTGGCTCGTGCCTTAGACGGTGGGGAAGATGGTGGCGATATGATGACGTGTTCTAAATGGATATCGGCACCCTTTGGGCTGGTCAATTCAGTTGTAACTGTGGTTTTGGGAGAGACTACCCGGGCAGTCTGTTGCAAATCAGGGGTTGGGCTCTTCGAATTCGATTTGGCGGCCTTGGCACTAGCCCTCTCTTTCTTTGATCTGTTGTCCATACTTCCCACTAGATTGCAAATAGCGGATGCACTACTTCGGGGGCTGGTTGATCGTTTAGCATGCTCTTCCGATGGTCCCTTCTCAACCCCATTTTTCTTATCTAATTTAACCGGTCGTTCCCAGGTGGCCGTGGAATCTTCTAATCCCTGCAGGGTGGTGTCCTCCACTTTCTTTTCCAATTCCCGCACCTCATCATTATTATTGCAATCATCCCTTTGTTCTTTGGTAGAAGGCAATCCCTCACCAATCTCCGGCAGCTTCTTTAACTTTGTTTTCTTCCCCAAAGTATGGCTTTTATCATTAACTTTTGGGAGTTCATCTCGTACAATCTCCTCAGCACTGTCTACATCCAGTCTATTGCTAATCTGAACGACCTCTTGCTGCAAATCCCGAGGTACATTTTGTGATGGCGGTGAATCGAGGAAGCACTTTGGGCTTTTACTCCTGTCAATAACTTCTTTACCCAACTGCCTCTTCTCGTCGCTACTTCCTATAGCTTCAGCACTAATTCTCAAAATGTACTTTCTAAAAGCACCCCTCATACCGGACTTAATCCATACATGACCATTAATATCATCTTTAGCAAGTATATCAATATTATTAGTACCATTGTCTACATCATTAATACATTCATTAATACATTCTGATAAATCCGACAGAGTTGTTATTTCCAATTCATTCTCTAACCATGATACGTACGTCGATGGTGTTACTGTTAGATATTGTGGACGTGCATTAATTACATCTTGTAATGTTTGTGGAGTAGTATTTGATGCTGTTTCTTGGTTTATATTAGACTGATGTATACCACCTGCACCGTTCTCATAATTTTCAATAAGCCCTAGTGCTGCATCACTTTGTATATCTTCAAGATATATACGTAACTTATCTAACACTGATGTCATTTCATCTAAACATAATAGTCCAGCTGTAGTCTTTGATTGTAGTTCCTTTATTCTATCAGCGTTCTTATGACAAGTTGTGCATGGTTGTTTCTGATGTTGATTGCAATCTGCTGCATTTTGTTGTTGCAATGATTTATCGACGTTGGTGGTACCTCGACCTCGGCCGCTACGGCCACGAACTTTACCCCTGCCTCTACCACCTCTTCCTCTGCCACTACCATGAGGCCGTGGACCTGTTGATGGTATAGATTGACGCCCTGGCATCACCAAAGAGAGCAGGCAAATGCAGCAATGCAAGCAAACGAATGAACTCAAAAAATATCAAAAAAGTAGATTGGCGATAGAACGGATACCATGTATTACTAACTGAGATGTATGATTAGTACCATTGGCAATAGGAGGACTACTCTATCAAGCACTGCTACTGCATATAAAGATTATCGGTGTATTTGGACCAATGAGTGGTTATCAGGAAAGATAAGCAACATTGCTTAAATTTTTACTAATCAATCAGTTGCTGTTGGGCAAAATTTAGTCTCGTATGTGTATAAGTATAGAAGGGTGGCAGACCGCAAACCTCGCTCATGTATGTGTGACATTTCTACATACTCTACACCCTATATACGCCTCTTCTTTCCTCCACAACTAGTCACCTTATGTTCATCACTCTCATCCTTTCCTTGGGTATCCGCTTTAGAATCCATACAAGCCCTTCTATTGTGAAGTTCATCTCGTTTCATAGTTAGTTCGGCAAGAGTGGCCTCTACGGCGGCAATATCCCTCGAGTTCTCAACAATTGCATCATCAATCAAGGCCCGTCTATCAATATAAGACATAAGGTCCGGTGCCATTGGTATGAGAGCGGTGTAGAATTCACTTTGACCACATTCTCTTCTAATCAATGCAAGGATACGAGGCAGAAGAGTGGGCTCAATATCTGCAAAGTTACTACCGGCTGAATGCTCAATACTCTGTAAACAGCACATATCCTTTCTGTTCTGACTGTTTAGCTGGTACGTGATAACTTTAGCCCTACCAGCTGCATGAGAGCTTTCATTTTCATATCGTCTGTTCATATTTAATGCTGTGATTTAATATGTCTATCCGTCTCGTCATTTATTATGCCATGAGTCTCGAACAGGAGATCCATCAATGTGTGATTTGAATTGTACGCATTCTCAATAGATGAAGCGTCAAGTAAGAGCTTCAAGAATGCACCCTTCCCCCTCTTGGTGATGTTGTTACCTGTTATATAAAGTGTTTCCAACTTAGTATTGTTTTCGAGAGAAGTTGCAAGTAATTCAGCTCCCTCATCATCAATGCTCGAGTTATTAAGGCCTAAATAAATCAAACTAGTTTCTTCACTCTGAAGTATGTTAGCCAATATCGTAACCCCCTCTCTCTACCAATATTGTTGCCACTCAAAGAGAGATATTGAATGTTTGGAAGATTATATGTGGATAATGATGATATGTCTGTAATGTTGCAATTCCTCAGGTATATTTTCTCCATATTAGATAAGACATGTAATGTTTGTACTACCAATTCAAAGCATTCTGTGCCAAGGTTAGGGTTACTACAGAAACGGAGTTCTTTGAGTTGTGTCTGAAAAATCTCCTATCTCAATTAACTCAAACAGCACAAGCCTGTCAAGATAAGAATTATTCTTCTTTATTTGGCCAATCGTATGTATACAACGATTGGAGAGGCCGGTGTGCTCTCCAAAAGCTGCTTGATGTTGTTCATCCTCCATGTCCATCAAATTCCAATCCATATCGAATACTGATGTTAATTTTTTTGTTTGTTTTCTCTACAACTCAGAAGTCAGAAGAAATAGTACTGCCGTCGGACCTTTTTACCAACAATAAACATTATCTGAAATGTTTACTACTAATCCTCCTATACTTATCCATCCACGTAGTGCAAATAATAGAGATATTTGAATGTCTTTGAAATTACACTCTCATAATATCGGTATCCTAAATCACCTATTTAAACTATTTATTTTAATATTTATTTTAATATTGTAGCACAGTTTTGCAATTAATGGCGTTATTGTTCCGGCGGAAAGTTGTTCAAGAATAAGCGCATTCATATATAGATAATATCACTGTTAGATCATTAATAAACGCTTTTTCGATCGGTGTAGTTTGGTAGTAGCAGTTTTCCATGTAGCCTGATAAGTATTACCAAGCAACAACATACAATACACAAAAATTACAAAAATACAACTCAATGGCACTAACAAAAACAAATACTGATGCACTATGCCCACCAACATCAGGACATAACGCCCTAATAATATATCTACAGAAACTTAAATATCACTATTATCTATGGATGGGATTATATATGTTGGAAACACATGAGAGAATAGCATTTCACTTCGTTGTGGGGCCTGTAATGTTAGCATTTTGTATATACTGTGGAGTATTCTGTGGTGGTGTATTAGATGGTTGGAAGGATGCAGTTGCTAAAAGTCAGTCTATATAGTACATACATATAACAACAGATTGGTTTGTCTACGATCGTTACCACTGGATACCAGGAGAATTAAACCTAATTAATTGCAACATTAATGGATTGAAGTTTATATATATTGAGCTATCAAACATAATGGATTTAAAGTTAAATCCTATCTAGACAATCTGTGCATTAGATAGTTAAAACAATTTAAAGTTTCCCATCCCGATGCCTCTTCACTAAATCAACAAACTCCTTCTTCTCCATTAATCCAACCGCTTGTCTACCCAGCCCCGCTTTTGCAATTGCAGCCTTTAATTCCTTCACTGACATTTCACTTGGATCCTTTAATTGAATCTTACATGTATCATCTGCAGGTAGAACTTTCTGTAGAAACACCAACACGTCTCCTATTTCTGTTGGATTGACAGAGTGTGCTAACCCAGCATAGGTCTTGAGTGTATAATCAGTAGCACCCTTTTCCATA
>Ga0214478_100207_pt1 | contig 34323 bp, 31 predicted proteins | sample M1_20Mar14CPVII9_2_FD_178001 | JGI IMG/M metagenome (GOLD analysis project Ga0214478, IMG submission 178001) | Marine eukaryotic communities from Monterey Bay, California, United States - M1_20Mar14CPVII9sort6BwellD7 | ecosystem: Environmental > Aquatic > Marine > Unclassified | place: USA... | reverse complement strand
CACTGTTTGGGGTATGTTGAAACCTATTCTCTTCTGGTCAGGTGATACTGGAGAATTAGCTTGATATCGAATGGTAGGGGAGTGTCAAATAGTACGCATTCGATTGCTACCACGTGGAACTACGTGGAATTTAGGGTATGTGTACGTACATACTCAAATTTGTAGAAAAGGTCTTTTGACCGTATAATTTAATTTTTACCTTTTACTTGTTTGTTTAACAGGACTAAGGGTATAGTGAACCGGTATCTTTTTTCGGCTCAGGATACCACTAACAAAATTGCTATTTTACTAAGTAAATCATGACGGCACTGCTTAGTAGGCTTAAGAGGAGGAAGCGACGGCAATATGGCAGATATGAATGGTGGACCGCCACTGCATCCTCTAGTAGGTGTCTATGAACAATATTGTAGTGTATGACTAGTGTAGAATATAAATGTAGCGCCTATAATTAGCCTAGAAGTACTAACCCACATAGACCGTCGTCGTCGACGACAACCCGCCCCACCTGTCGACGGAAATCGAAGGCCATAGACCATCCCGATGGTCCTGGAAATCACACTAGACCTTGTTCGATATAAGAAGCGGCGGCTACATCAATAGGTTGCTATACATATGGCTATGAGTTGTGTTCCTATCGTAGTTAGCATGTGATGTGTCCGACGATGCAATAACATCAATACAATCTTTGAACAATTTTTTGAACACCATGTCATCAATATCACTAGAAACGGCTGTTATCACGTGAAAGAGGAGACAATTCTGGTCTAGAAACATCATCATCCTATTGTCTAGGATGAACAGGGGGCCGATATCGCCGACGTCGGCGCCGAGGGTTTTAGTTGTGAGGTAAGAGAGTGCCGAAGTGCAAAACAAAAATTGAGTGACGAACTTTGAGTGGCCGAAAGACTGTCAAAATTAGGGTTACGTAAAGCGCTCTTTTTACCACATTGTAGAGCAAGAGCAGAGCTTTCCAACGAGCCATCAAACGCCATCTGAATCCGAATATACGAGGCTCGACGATTTGGGTATCCCTACCCTTCAGAAATTGGGCTCTAGCCAGAGCCCATACCTGGAGTCCTGTTAACAACATCAATATTGACTTCATTGTCACGTATATTTGCGTAAGCATTATACTTCATACTGATCTCCCTCAAATTTTCAGGATTTTGTCAGTATACTCAGGTTCAATAAAGGGGTTAGGCATGTTAGAAGAGTTCATTAATACATTATATAAATATTATGTAAAATTGTGTTGTATAGAATCTTTTCAATCACTGCATATTATCAATACACAGCCAAATTGTTTGCTGTTTTTTGAGCTTTTTTCACAAAAATATGTGCCAACAAGTGGTGTCAAAAGTAGGTTAGTAGGTCCTAAAAATGTGTTTTGAGTGTTTACCATCTTGTTATAGACCTAACCAATGTTGAATGATTATTATCTATGATCTTGTGTGATCTCATACCACAACTACATCTTCATTCATAACTGTCACATATGCTATGATGGGCTTGTTTTTTTTGGTGTTTTCTTGTTTGGGTTATCTGAGTCAAGTTTGTCATAAGAAATTGATAATTGATGTAAAGGAGATCATAATTGTATATTGGTTCATCTCCTACATCCTAATTTAAGTAGGCACTACAGTGAATTTAGTGCCAAAAAGTAATGTGGAAGGAAGTTTGGGGTGGTATCAATATTCGTCTAAGAAAGATGAGAAGGTTTATTGCGACACAGAAACTTGAAGGTCGTTGGCTTTTTCACTTGATTTGCTGAATGCTGCAACACAACAAACATACCTACTTAACTTTACGGTGGCGCTGTAGGGTTACGAGGAAGGTGGTATAAATAATATAATAAGAACAATAGTGTCAACAACATACTGCGATAAAAATGTTTTTTCATAGCACATTGGCAACCCTCCTTGTTGTAGGAGGCACATCATCCGTTGCTGCTATCGAATGGACAGAAGAAACCAACAGTACATTCCATTGGGTAGCTGCTAATAATGGATTACGTATATTTGCTCCTCAATCTAGTGACGGGGCGCCGAGTGGTATTGCTATCTTTGGTGATGTCGGCGATGGTAGTCGTCGTACTCTCTTTAACAATAATGACCAACGTAGGGTACAGTTTGATGTGAGTTTATATTTTTTTACAGTTTGTTTTATATTAATTGCGTGACTATAAGTCCATGCGTGAAGTTGATAATATTGTTTTTTGGAAATGCTCGTCGTGCTGTGCTTGGCTGTGTTGATCATATGATGTGTCTATTTTTAATGTGTATGATATTAAAATATCGTTTTTATACTAACACATTTCTCATATCTACCCCCTATACAATTTCTCTGATATAAACTATACTTATTCAACAGGTAAGAAAAATTATATATGTCTTATTTATGTATATTGAAGATTGCAATAATATTGCAATTCATTAATGCCCATTCTTCTTTTGAACTGAATTACCACAATATACGGCATATTTCTCTCACAATTATGTTTTCCCTACAATTTATATCTCATACTTTCTTATCTTCTTATCAAAACCAACACAATTTACAATTATATAGCCTTGTGATTCTTCATATTGGTACTATCACCCAACTGATAAAAAGTGCGTTCGTGGTAATGCCGTCGGTATACCCTTCACTGATATGCAGGCATGCTGTACTCAATCATTTGGTGACGATGAATCATGTGAATGGCATGATGCATGTTCACCAATATCAACACTCGATCCAAATCTAAGGCAAAGTGACTCGATAGGTGCAAGCGGAAAATCTGGCAAAAGTGGTAGTTCTACATATTCAGGAAAGTCGGGCAAGAGTTGTAGTAGTTCATCGGCAGAGGGGTTATTGAACAATGGAAAATCTGGCAAGAGTTGTTCAGGAGGTAGTGGACTTAGTATGACTTATGAGTCGATTTCTCTCTTTGGTAAGAGTGCCAAGAGTGGGTCTCAACAGTATGTGGATGGAGACCAGTCAGATATTATTATTGAAGAAACCAAGCCTGATGATTCAGACCGAACAGAAGAGGATACAGAAATAGCTTTTGGAAATGAAACACCAGCAATTCCTGCTGAAACTGGAGGTTGGCTAGAACATGACTTTGTTACAACATTACAGAATACTCCCGTTCTTATTCAACCACTGGAGAACGATAATTATATTCCTCAAGGTGAGCAATAAAACATTTACATTGTTTCCTTTTTTGTTTGTCTCTTCCTCAATCTAACCCAACATCCTTTTAGGTGCTGTGGGTCACATGTCTGATCCTCAACATGGAACAAATGTTCCTAAAGAGAATGGTGTAGAGTATACCCCAAATGATGGCTTTTGTGGAGTCGACTCGTTTGAATATACCGTGGCAGACATGGATGGCGTTGCCGATGAGAATGGTATGGTATCTGATACTGCAACTGTGACCATTAAAGTTATATGTGAAGACGAAATTGCAGTCGATACACCCCCCGTTGTTTCTCTGAATGACGATTCCGTTGAAACGCCAGTTAATACTGCTGTTTCGATCCCTGTGCTTGACAATGATGTTGTACCAACTGGTGAGTATCTCCAATTTGTTGTTGCCATTTTATCTTTATTGAACATTCCTCTGACATTCTCTACTACTGTCAGAATCATCGGGAAAGATTACTCAACCCATGCATGGAAGTTGTGGTTTCGAAGGAGCTTCCATCGTCTACACTCCCAACACTGACTACTGTGGACCAGATGAGTTTACATATACCGTTGCTGATGCTTCAAAGGTACATTCTGATACGGCCACAGTCACTGTAAATGTTATATGTCCCGATGATGAACCCGTTGCAGCAGCACCAGGTGAAGACATGCCTGCCCCTGAAGATATGCCAGCTCCTCCCGCTGCCAACGATGACTTTGCTACAACGAAACAAGGTGCTAGTGTGGTTCTATTTGTCCTTGATAACGACACAGTTCCAAAAGACGTTCATGGTAGCTTTACTTCTCCAATAAACGGGAGCCTTGACAAGGGAAGTTCTGAACTGGTATATTTCCCAAACGATGGCTTCTGTGGAATTGACACATTTGAATATACTCTTACCATTCCAGTACATAACCTCTCTGACACGGGCTTGGTTACAATTGAAGTTGTCTGTGATGAAGAAACACCTGAGGAAAGTCCACCCGTCCCTGAAGAACTAGAGGATGCAGGTGGCTTACGCCTTGGTGATGACTATGCTACAGGGCCCATGAACGAACCACTTGAAGTTCCAATCCTGTTGAATGATATTATCCCAGAAGGTGAGTATATCCATAATGTTTTCCTTCATTGATTCAATGAAAGTCGTACGTCGTTATTGTAAGATCTAACCCAAATGATACATACTCGCCTTTATGTCAAGGTGCTGGAGGTGGGTTTAGCACTCCTAATCATGGAGTGATTACTGATCCCACAGAGAATGGCTTGATATACAAACCAGACGATGGCTTTTGCGGAGAAGACACTTTTACCTATACAATTACCCACGAGCCCTTTCCAGATGAAAAGATCGAAGCAATTGCAACAGTTACGATTGAAATTATATGCGACGCTGAGTTGATGGAGATGGCATCTAATGACCTCGAAGATGGAGTAGTTTCACAGGCTAACCAAGCCCCCCGTAACACACCCATCGAATCATCATCAGCAGGGATTATTCTCGGAGCAACCGTCGGAGCTCTACTTGCCATTGCAGGAGCTGCCTTGTTTGCAAGTAAGAAGAGGAATGGCCCTACCGATGCGAATGGTCACCCACTTATGGTCAAAGAATTCCCCTCATCCGCGTCGTCTGGAGATGGTGGAGGTACAGAAGCATCATCTCTAACCAGTGACCATCCTCCATCTAGGGAAATTCAGTTTGGAGGAAGTGGTATGAAGAATCTCTCCGTTGCAGCATTCTTGACTGGAGAGGCCACAGGAGCATCGTCGACTCGTTCTAAGCGATCTTTCTTCGGCGGTAACGACAGTGCTCCAGTCAGTCCTGCGAACTCTCTCTTTTCAGTTGCCACTTCGACTGGATCAAGAAAAGAGTATATTGTACAAGATACAGTCGATCTTTAGAGTGTTTTAATATTGTATGTGTAAGTGAGAGCTACATTTAGAAGAAGGTAGCAGCCGAAGAGGAGATTGAATCACAGACTTAAGGCGACTCAACAATCTCTGTTCTCTTCAGGATACTTGTACCTATATGTTGTGTAGTAAAATAGAAAATGAAAGTAGATATCAATTGGCAGTATATCTGGGTTAGTAGTTTGCTGTTTGTCTGCACATATTACACTTCATCAACTAAAGCATTTTCACTCAGAGAGAGCTCTTGACACTTGCTTCCTACCGAGTAGTTCAGGTATCCTCGAGGATACCCGAAGATGCCACTTTTTAATCCGTTTGCTGTTTGAGTAGAGTCTTGATGGTTTGGGTTTGTTGTTTATTGCAACGCCTACCTAATCATCATTCTAGAGGAAATTGAAGCTGTTGTAGACTAGATTATAGAAGTGTTGCAATGTTCGGTGGTGTCTGCTGTATTGTCGGCCGTAGAGGGTTATTTGGTGCGGCGTCTATGATACATCATGTTGCTGGTTTCATGTCATCATCATCACGACATCCACATGTATTTCAAAAACCAATGATTCAATCAGTAATGATACAATCAGTATCATTCCAATCATCAACATTTCCAAGACGATATCTCTCTTCATCACCGAGTGAAGATAGTACAAGTAATAGTATCACTCTACCAAATAAAACTGGAGATAGAAATGGACTCATACGTCATGAAGTAATTGCAGATGATAGCCATCCATTACGTGTGTATAGCCGTACCTCTACCTCAACGAATACCAATAGTAATGCTCTTTTAAGTACGGGTAATGTCAATAAAAACCATCAACAGAGATCTATACTTTTACTACACGGCAGGACGTGGAGTTCACAACCAGTATTTGATTTACGAACATCACCAAATGATGATGCACAGCAAAGTACATTGCAATCATTAGCAGAATTAGGATTTAATGTATATGCAATGGATTTTAGAGGTTTTGGCGAAACACCTCGTGAGGGAGCAGGATATACAACTCCCCGTACATGTGTTTCTGATGTCAAGTGTGTTATAGATTGGATTACAGATAGACATGGAGAGGAGAAGGATGACGAATCCTCTACTGATAACAACAATTCTACAAGTATCCCTGGGTTTGAGGACCCAACAAAGATTAGTACCAAACCTGCATTACTTGGTTGGAGTCAGGGAGCATTAGTAGCTCAAATGTATGCTCAACAACATGGTCCATCAACATTATCAGATTTGATTCTATTTGGTAGTATATATGACCCAAAGGTCATCTATCCACGCAAACCCTTGTATGATCCTTCGGGTCGATTAATCTCGGGGTTTGGTTCAGATGCATTGAAACCACCAGCTCCGGAGGTTGATAATACTGATATTGCAAGTTTAGAAGACTTCACTTTACCAGGGACGATTTGTGATGAGGCGGCTCTGACGTTCAGTAAACTTGCATTGCAAGTTGACACTGTAAAAGCTGTATGGGATGAACTACACGAGTTCAACATGTGCAATCCAGCATTACTACACATTCCCACAATGGTAATTGTGGGAGGACAGGATCCATATGTTTGTTGGGCTGCACAACGCGAGTTATTTGACAGGTTGGGTACGGAAGACAAGGCAATGTGTATATTACCTGGATGCGATCACGCTGCTCATATCTTAAAAGCAAGGAAGATGTTTGTTCGCAACGTTGCAGGCTTTCTATTGAGAAAGGATGGATTCTAGTATACTGTTGACCATGATATGAGGAATGGATAACTTAGGAAGAGATTACAAAATCTTCACAACTGGTTGTAATAGTTAATAGTTTAAGGCATATACGTTGCACCCTCTCTCAAAAACCTCCATTTCAAGTATGATGGCTCTCTTGACTTATCATTTGGATGGAATATACTCTCGCATACATACACATCACCATTTTGCTCGAGATACCGCTTGCTTTCGTACGATCCGCCTCCATAATTCTTGATATCAAATGTCCAACTCATATGAATAGTACCGTCATTTGCCCACCAACTCTCAGCTACTACCTTTTCTGAATCAGCACTCAAAACTGGAACTTGTGTATGCTCATACTTCCCATCAGAGTTGGGAGACATAGTAGTATCAAAATCTGATCCACTTGTGACTAAAGTTCTCTTCCAGACACCTTTTGCATTTATTCCCTTGATATCTAATGTACGTCCACCATCCGACTGTTGTGTTTCCTCCCTCGTACCTCCTACAATCAATGCGGCACCTGCACGCACAATGAGTGGCTGGCCAAGCGATTTCAGAAACTCATCATATTCCTTCTTCCATTGTTCAGTTACTATAAGCTTAAATTTGCCAGATAAATCGATAGATGGGGCACATATAGCCCAGCGCTCTCCTTGGGGCGGTACCCAACTGTTGAGTTCAATTGCCTCTTCGATAACATCATGCATATCAGTGCCACCAGGTGAATCGTTTGTATCTTCTATTGCAACACTATCCATAATATCTCCCACAATGACCTGCGGTTCTGATTCAACATTATCAGACTCGTCCGTCTTCTCGTCTTTCTTTAGTACATCAAAGATGTTGGGAAATTCTAGCGCTGAATCTCCATACTACAATCAGATATGATATTAGATAAGTGAGATGAACGATATGAACCAAGCACAGGCACAAATGCAAAAAAAAAAACACACTTACAATTGCTCCCTCTCTCAAGAATCGCCAAGTAACACATGCCTTCTCCCTCGCTTGCCCATTCGTCTTCTCTTCTCCACCACTCTTACTATCCTCCCTAGGATGGAATGTACTCTCACACACCAATATATTCCCATTATCACTCAAATATCTCTTATTCTCAAAATCCCCGCCACCATAGCGAGTTCCCCCTACAACCCACGAATGATGTACTGTACCCTCCTCTTCCCACCAGGATGCTACTGATACTGACTCTCCATCTGCTGTAGTCATTGGTTTTAACTCATGTCCTTGTACTACTGGATGTCCATGATAGGTACTTATAGATGATAATTTGTCATCATCCACAATTTGTTCCGAGGCTTGTAATGTCCGTTCCCATGACCCTCTAACATTCATACCACGAATGTATAACATTTTACCCTGATCAGTTTGTATAGTTTCTTCTTTAGTGCTACCGATAACTGTTTGGGCTACGGTACGTACTAACATTGGTTGTCCTAATTGACGTAGGTAGTTTTCATATTGAGAAGTGAATGATTCATCTGTTAGGAGTGTCCAGTTACCTGTTAGGTCGACTGTTGAGGTTGTTGATGATCGTTGGCGTGAGGTAGATGGAAAAGCAACTGTCGGCTTAACAACGTCAGCAACCGAGTTCTCAACTTCCTCCTTCTGTTCAGCTTCTGCAACTACATCACTCTTCTCTTCATCCTCTTCAACAAGTGCTATATTCTCAACCTCTGTAATAGCTACATCTTCTGGAGTTGGCGTCTTTTCATCATCACTTGCAGAAGTGGTGGTATCATCTTTACCTTTTGTAAGTATAGACTTCAATAATTGATATGGCTTAATAAGTAGTGCCTAATAATATGAGCAATAAATGTAAGTTATGAGATACAGTCAACACGCAAATAAGCAGAGAAACGATAGCACCAATGAAGAACTCACCCAAAATTTGGCAAGTAATTTACGAAATGATAACCATAACTTTGTAACTGGACAATTCGTCTCTTCGTTATTATCTACTTGATTATTATCAGACATTTGCAGTATACTTCTACAAGGAGATAGTACTGAACTACTTCTTTGTGGGAATAGACTACTCTGACTGCAGCTACCAGTTGTATGACTTGTATATGTACTACATCTGCTGTTTGTTGTAGAACTACTGCGTATTCTATTGTTTTGATTTGCAAATCTAGAAGTTGGTATAGACATCATTATACTACCTCTACTATAATTTGATATGTGCATAGAGGAAGAAGTTCGACCCCTCGAAGTTGTAGTCATCTGAAATGCATTACATGTTGATACTGATGATATAAATATACATATAATTACAACTAATGATATTGATATGTATTGTAGTAGACAGTGTTGTCTACAACTTATACTCTTCTTGGAGATATAATACGTTGTTGATATCATTGTTGATTCTCTCATACTTATTTATATTCTTATGTGTTTTAATCTGATAATATTTGCGTTATCTAGTTGAAAACTACCACCGACAATAACTTCTAGAAGTAATCACACCGGAATATAACAGTTGCCTAATATAGGTTGGTATTTATCGGACTGTGATCACTGCTCACTGCTCCAGACAACTCCAAATCATCATTCATTCATTTCATCACCTCCTCCACCGTGTAATAAAAAGATACGGTATCTTTGATGAAGGCCAGTTCGCTTTGCATCATGACCTTTATCTTGAACCGACCTTATGAAAAATTGACAATGAGATATTTTTGTGCATCTCCAATGATGCATATTATGTGCCGATGTAAGCCCTCAATTATTGGTAGTAGAGTGTCTCGTTTGCTATTCATTCACTCACTATAATATATTGTATCGAATAGAGATGATTCTCTAATACTACTAAAGAGAAGATGAGATATATATTGCAACCTAACAACTCAACGACGACGATGATAATGCCGACTGCATTGCTATTACTACTCGCTGCCGCCATTGCAACAACATCGGCTGATATACTCACCAATAAAAATGAGCAAGAAGGACGACGTCATCGATTAATCAAACATCGTAATAGTCAAAGAATACAGCTTGATAATGGGGAGGATAATACCGCACTCCCTATCCCCAATGACAACAATGCCTCACGAAGAAGAGATAGGCGTAATCTACAACAGCAATGGACAATGCTACAGGCCCATGATACGATTGATATAGTAAATAACTACAAGTATGATGATAGTATAATAATGCAGCAGCAAAGGCTGAAGAAGCGGCCTCCTGATAGATTGATACCCCCGATAATACAAAAAGAGAGTGGAGATGCTGAGGTATCTTCAGGTTTTCGTAGTAAGAGACCGCCACAGGTATCACCAAAATCAATAACACCTACCAGTCGGCCCTCATCAGACGAGCAGTCATCCATAATAGATGCGCAGTCTATAGCAATTGATCAACCTGTTCCTTCTGGTATCAATCCAAACAAAAAGTTGAATCATAAATTTGGAGAATTGAGTGGTAAAATCAATAGTCGTGAATATCACACTGACAACAATCCATTTATTGATATTAAGCTTGACAAGTTTATAAATAACAAGCGAGAACCACCAACTTCATCACCATCTTCTTTACCGAGTACTCTAGTTGCAGAAGATACGATAGTAATAACAAATGGCAACATAAATAAAGAGGAAGATACCCTTCAAAAAGAAGAGTATATAAAATCATCTTCCAGAGGCAGTCATACAACAGTACAAATCAAAGGTAATGCCACCGGTACAATTGATATACGGACTGTCTCTCGTGGTAGAGGAAAAGAGAGTACAATATTTACAATGAATGTCAAGGGGTTAGATACTCATTGTGGCAATATGGAATGGAATAGTAATGATAATAATTGGGATACTGGTAAGAGTGGTAAAAGTACTTCTATAGGGAAGAAGGAGAAGAAGACTACCAAATCAAACAAAAGTAGTAAAAGTAAGAGCTCCAAATCAAGTAAGAGTAAGAGTTCAAAGATTGGTAAATGTTCCAAACAATACAAGTGGAGAGAATGGAATGAATCAATGTCAATTTGGTCATTTGATGATCATTGGGAATGTAACAAGTCTTCCAAAAGTAAAAGTTCAAAGAGTAAAGGCTCCAAGGCCAAAGTCTCAAAGAGCAAGGGTGCTAAATCAAAGTCACCTAAACGAAGTAAAGGTTCAACCAATGATAATCATGGGTCATGTCTATGTGGACAATGTACCACAGACGGAGAGTGTATCTTCCAAGGACATGGACATGCCAAACCTCAAATACTCTATCTAAAAGTTGATCCTACACTATGTCCAGGAGAAGTAGACAACAGCAATTTATGTATTGGTACCAAAGAACATATTACTATATCCTTCAAAGGGAAAGATGAATGCACATACACTATAAACACATTAAGTGATATCAATATACTTGGTTTATATCGTATTGCTAAACCAGCAATATGTCAATCTAATAACAATAATAATGGATCAAAATCAAATAAGATGAATGGAGTGGGTACCAATGTATATATTGATTATATTGGCGATTCGTCACCTGATACTTCTATACATGCAAGTTGTTCAGTGGATATATATGAAGGAATGAGGATTGGCGAGAGTCCATTTATATTGGCTGGGTATTGTTTAGAGAATGATAATGAAGGTGTTGAGGGTAGTTGTTCATTTATTGATCAGCCAAAGTGTAGTGGATATGATGGAGAGAAAGAGGACGAGCCAGAAGAAGAGGACGACGATGATGATTGGAATGGCTATTGGGATGATGATGCCTGGATAGATGATGATACTATGTGGAATGAAACTAACTGGCCGACATGGTCACCATCAATTTGGAAATGGCCAACATATTCACCGTCTATTTGGAATGATGATTCTTGGGGTAATTGGGATGATGACAATTGGCATGATACTGATTGGCCTACCTACTCACCGTCAATCTGGGATGATGATGGGTGGTGGGACGATGATAAATGGATAGATGACGACGATGAAGACAATCATGATGACGATATGTTTGGCTACTCTAATTCACCAAGCAAGGCTCCAATAAAAAATACATCTGACGAACCAACATCAAGTCCATCATGTCCACATGATATGAGACGCTTATCAACTGGTGAATGTACTCCCGTTGGCACTAGTGAACCGACGAGTAACTCTCCAACTCCAGCTTTCAAGTCACAAACCAAGTCTCCTACAGCGGGAGATGGAGATGACGATGGAGTTGATGTTCCAGACACGTCTTCACCGACGGTGATCCCTCAACCACCCACTACTAATGATACTCAAGAGCCAACACCATCACCCGAGGAACAATCTACTCCAAAGCCAGTTTGGACAGTTCCCAAGAATCCAAGGCCAAGATCTCCTCCTCCTACAGAGATAGACAATACAAATAGGCCTAGCAAGTTTCCATCAACTCAGACGGATCCTACAAGAACACCTTCTACAAATAGTCCAATTGGAGATGAAGTATCATCAAAGACTCCAACGATGAATGAGGAGCCATCATTACAACCAACAGTTGAAGAATCACCATCAACCAAAAGTCCTGTAGGAGATGAGGTATTGACATCATCACCAACATCTAAGCCAGGACCTGATAGTAGCGATTCACCAACGAAGGATCAATCAACATCTAGTCCAACACCCGTGACAGAAGAAGACAGCCCTAGCAAGTCTCCTTCTACTAGTGATACCAAGTTGCCTTCAAGTGATAGTCCTTCTACTGTTAGCAACTCTCAACCAACATTGCAACCAATAGAAGATACAAAGTCGCCTTCAAGTGAAAGCATGTCTCCTTCAAGTGATGATAGCAAGTCTCCCACTTTACAGCCAAATAAAGTGGAAGATAGCAAGTCTCCAACTACCAAAAGTCCGAGTACAGATGAAGTACTAACATCATCTCCAACAGGTACAAGCAATGAATCATCAGCGCCGACACCGAAACCGATTCTTAAGCCACCTCCAACATTTCGATCAAGGCCTACTAGTAGTCCAATGCAAGAAGACGAGGAGAGCTCAGGTCCAACGGAATTGATGCCATCAAAGCAACCAATATCGACTTCAGCATCTCCCACAACAGTGCAATCAAGTCCTAGTCAGAATCCTGTTACCAAGAGTCCAATAGGAGATGGTGTACTGAGCTCACCTCCAACGCTGGTCGCAACATCTAAGCCGACTTTATCAAAGCAATCATCTTCACCCACAGTTCAACCAAGCACAAATGAGTCTCCAAACAGCAAGTCTCCTTCTACTAGTCCAATCATAAATGGCGAGCCAAGTCGAGATCCAGTAATGGAACCATCAGAGCAGCCAACAATAAAGACACCAAGGGCAGCTACTCCTCAACCTACAGCCTCGCCTTCATCTGAGCCTACTGTGAGTATTGCATTTGTGTGTTACTATTTTTTAGTTTTATCTTCATATCTCATTAATCTAATCTAATATCTCTCTAACTCTTACTTACACTAACAGGTTGTGCTTGCAACTTTACCCACAGACTCACCATCATTACCAAACATTCCAGATACCTCAACACCTACATTTGCAATGCCAACGAGCTCTCCATCATGTGAAGATTTCAAGATTACAGCTCAAGATGACTTTGCCATCACTTACAAGAATACACCTGTTGATATTCCTGTACTCAATAATGATACATCTAATGCAGATAACTCTTCACTATATGTCAGAAAGTTACACTTTACTGGCCAGTTTGGAGAGTGTATCATTGTACCGTCCCCAGCATTACCCGCTCAAACATCCCGCCCTACCCGTACTCCCAATCCTTCACGATATCCTACCAACCCACCTTATTCATCAAATAGTGAAGGAACATTACAACCATCATCCAAGCCAACAGATTTACCTTCATCCAAGCCAACGACTCAACAGCCAACATTACAACCGTCACCTCCTCCAACACGAAAGACATATTCGCCAGGGGTACGAGATCGTCCAACTCGAGCTCCAATCGACGACCCTTTGAACGATGATTCACCACTCGATAATCAGATTTCAGGCGGAGACTCACGACTCATTGCCTATATTGCAAACTGGGAAGCATGTCCTAGCGCAGCTCAACTTGATAAGTATACTCACATTGTGGTTGCATTTGCTGTGACGTATACATGGAGGCCGATACCACCAAATGCTTGCAACACGGATTGCAGTTTGATGCCACTGCCCATCTGCATTGGCGAGACTACAACTCAAGTTGCTGATTGGCAGGCAATGGGAAAGAAAGTAATATTAAGTTTTGGCGGAGCCGGCATGGGTGGATCTTGGAATGGTGATGTCAATAGTTGTTGGGATTATTGCTTTGGTAAGGAGGATCAACTGTCTAATGATCTTGTCAGCCTTGTATCAAATAAAGGTCTTGACGGAGTGGACATTGATTACGAGTATTGCTATGAAACTGGACGTCATAGTCGAAATTGTAGACTTTCTCGTACAGGTCTTTATTCTGACAGTGCTGCTCAAAACTTTTTGGAGCAGATGACAATCCAATTGAGGCAAAAGATGAATGCCTTGGTTTCAGCCAGACACTATGAGTTGACGCATGCACCAATGGACTCTGATCTAGTACCTGGCTCGCCATACTACGAGATATTGAAGACTCACAATGAGAAGCTAGACTTTGTCATGCCTCAGTTTTATAATGGAATCACAAGTCCAGTACAAGATGGATTTGATGGTACTGGAGTAAGATTGACTAGTACAAGTGAGGTTTATAACAATATTGCCAATGATCTCTTTCCAGGACAACCAACGAAGGTTGTGTTTGGATTCTGTATTTCAGATTGTGGCGGTACCTTCTCAAATGCAAACAGTGGCCAAGCTGTGACAGTACTGCAGCAAGTCAAAGAGTATAATAATGGTGAATTTGCTTGTAATGGTAAGTGTTTGATTGTATTCTTGGCATATTATACTTCGATCACTCAAAAACACTAATCAACATGTTCTTCTTCACCCCCCAAAATGTAGGAGGCGTCTTCTTCTGGCTAGCATCTGACGATACCAATGGATTATGGAGTGACTCTGTCTCTTCGGAGGTATCAAAGACATCTGGCTGTTCCAACGAGTCTCCTCCTTCCAATCGAAGAATACTAGCAAATAATCATTTGGGTGGACTCGTTGAATACACTCCAGATACAAACTTTCATGGTCAAGATGCATGTGTATATGAAGTGTGTGATGCTAATGATTTCAGAGTACAATGTGATATTGCAATGATTACAATAACTGTTCTATCAATAAACGGTGTAGTGGCCATTGATGATTACGAATCAACTGATAAGAATACACCAGTCGAAGTATATCCTTTGGTTAATGATAAAGGCGCTGTAGGTCATCCCTTGGAAACAATGAATGTTACATCAACAGACAAAAGTATTGGTGAATGTGTCTTGGTAAACAATGTCACAACATTGTACATTCCCAAGCCTGATTGGGTGGGCGTTGACGAATGTGAGTATATGATGTGTGATGATCGAGATAAATGTGATGATGCCAAGATATACATCACTGTTCTCGGGGAACCTTTAGGTCCTTGTGATGATGACGAGCTTCAACCAACAGAGATGCCAACAAGAAAGCCAGTGGAAGAAATATTGACGAAATCACCTACAACTTCACCAATAGGAAATGGTGTATTATCGCTCCCTCCATCAAGTGAGCCGACCAATAGTCCAACTGTGAGTTGAAATGTATCTTAGTTTGTATTTTGTTTATATGTCCTTTCGCTGATCTATCTTGACGCTTACATATGCAGGATAATAACCGGAATCTTCCGACTACCAATCAGCCGACAAGTTCCTTTGAACCAACCACATCACAGCTTCCATCTAGTTCCCCATCATCTAAACCAAGTCACAGCAGTCTCCCGAGTAGTTCTTCTTCACCGTCTGCAAGTAGCGAGCCAACAAAGGTAAGAGTAATATGGAATGCTTCACATGGATATGCTTGTTGTATATATTTTCTCATCAATATATCATTACTCTCTTTCAATAGCCTCCAACTAATTCGCCCACAATCTCGTTTAACCAGGACTCTACTCCAACCACAGAGGCACCGACTCAGGTTCCTAGTTTGAATCCAGTAGTACGAATACCAACGAGTGAGCCAACAAAGAAACGGACATTAGCACCAGTTACTCCTTTCCCAATCTCTCAAGCTCCTACTGAAAGTATTGAGCCATCAGGGCAACCATCAGAATCATCGAATCCAACCACAGCCAAGACACAGCTTCCATCAGTATCTAATGCGCCATCACAGTCTCCCTCGATGTATACCTCAAGTAGCCCGTCATTATCCTCACAGCCAAGTAATACTTTTAGTGAGCTGCCAAGTATCTCATCGTCACCAACATTGAGTGATAATCCAGCCACTACCAAAACGCAGCTTCCATCTGTATCTAACGTGCCATCACAATCTCCCTCGACGTATACTTCTAGTACCCCGTCATTATCATTACAGCCAAGTAATACTTCTAGCGAATTACCAAGTATCTCATCGGCTCCAACATTATTACCCTCGGATTTATCATCTACTGAACCATCAACAACATCATCACCCTCTCTAAGTGGCTCAATGTATCCAAGTATTAGCTCTATTCCTACTTTAGAGCCATCTAGTCAAAGCCCAACTCAGTCACCATCACTCAATCCAAGCATTAGCCATACTGAGAATCCTTCAGTATCTTCTAGACCATCCAACTTACAGAGTTCAGAACCCAGCACAAGTGATATGCCTACTGTTTCTAGCATGCCTTCTGTCTCAAAAAGCAGTATGCCAAGTTGGAGTACAGAGCCAACGCTGACACGACCTTCACAACATCCATCGGCGAATCCTACAATCTCTTTTGAGCCATCTAACTTGAAGAGTTTGGAGCCAAGCACAAGTAATATGCCTACCGTCTCCAACAAGCCTTCTATATCACACAGTGTTGAGCCAAGCGCAAGTAATAATCCAACAACAGCTCGACCTTCATTACACCCAACTGAACATCCTACAATCTCTTCTGAACCATCCACATCACTCAGTTTAAAGCCAAGCTCTAGTACTATGCCTACAGAGTCGATAGAGCCTTCAATATCCAATAGTGTCGAGCCAAGTATTAGCCACGAGCCCTCTATATCTCCAACTACCATCAGTTCATCTGAACCAAGCCAGGCTCCATCTGACTTGCCTTCAACCAATCCAACAGCAGTACCAACTGTGAGTTTCTAACATTGTTTGATATCTATTGTTTTTTTTTTAACTTGATCTCACATCCATTGTTTTTTTTACATATGACAGCCACGACCGATACGTACTCCTGAACCAACCACACCACCTCCAACAGTTCAAACACTCAAGCCTAGCACTTCAATATTACCCTCTACAAGTCCAATCACTCCTATACCGACTCCAAGGCCAACCTATGTCCGTCGAGATCCAATCAACGACGGCGATTTCTCAGATCAAGGAGCTCAATTTGATCCGACGTCTACCCTAACTTCATATACATCGGCAGGATGTGGACCTCGCGGTCATGACGCAGAAGCCAGCCTTGATCAGTGTCCGTATGGATCTGAATTAGTAAAGGAATCAGACCCAACAATACAAGCCCCTCAGATCTCTGCCATTATTAATGGCTGTCAGTACTTTACTTTCAAGGTATATGAGTGTTTGCCTCAAAGAAGATCACTTCTTAGTTTACTCAATGATAGAGAGGACAGAGGTAGCACTTCTCTTGACTTTTCCAAGTTCGACCTTCCAATGTTCAGCTTTGATCCACACTCAACCCTTGTTGGTTACATATCTAAGGACGATTGTGGACCGAGAGGATCATTTGCTTTGGCAGACTTGTCTCAGTGTAGATATGGTCATGAGAGTATACAATATGTACCATGGAATGATGATAAGGTTGTTGCTCATGTAGATGGATGTGACTATGTTTCATATGAAGTATATCAATGTCTATCACAACCAGAGACGAGTGATGTTAAGGTATTAGATAGGATGGAATCAATCAAGGGTCAAATTGTGGGCCCATCAAAGATCTCGCGTCCTAGTATTTCCAAACGACCTATGTCAAATATTGATTTAATTAACAATCTGGATCAAGTCTCACAGTATCAGAACCAGGTTGATACTACTCCCAAAGATGATATGTTACCAAGCGATGTAGGGTCTTGTAAGGTAGTAGTAGGACAGGGTAGTTGTGCAGAGCCAACATCTGCCGACTTGATTTTAGGCAATACTTCAGAGGAGGATGAATTTGTCATTCAGGGAATGTCGTATGGCCAATTTGGGGGTAAAATCATTATGGTTAATGATTATCAGGGTAAAATGATAGGATGCGGTGCGATTGAAGATAAGCCAGATGCATCAGAATGTTTATGTGGCTGTACAAAAGACTTATGTACCAACAAGAACAACAAACCTTACTCGTTGATTCTCAGATTAAAAGATGGTTACATCCCTCAGATTACTGCTTATTTCAAACCAAAGAAACATCAAGAGTCATGTACTACCACTGTTTATGCAGATACAAACGGCCTTTACCATATTGAGCTACCAGACAATTGTAAAGATGATGATGGCAAGAGAATCGGCAATGAAGTTGCTATAGACTACAAGGGAGATGAGAGAGTAGACGTCGAGCTTCATACTAGTTGCTCGGTGCCATTATATATTGGAATGCCAATAGAGGGAAGTCCCTTTATTATTGAGGGGTACTGTTTAAATGAAGAAGAGTCAAGCTGCGTCCAGAGCGGTGACCAAGGTATATGTTCATTCTAACCATCATATACACTTTCATAGAAGTATAACACTTTTAAATCAATTCAATTACAAAACATATAGTGCTCAACTCTACTTCAAATACTAGTCTGCAAGTACATGATTATAAGTGCACAACCGATAATGAGTCCTGATATCACAATGAAGCAAGTCTTGATGAGCCGCATTATCATTGATGACTGAGTTTGACATACAAGTCCACTAGTCTGTATGTTCTTTGACTTCCCAACACTGTTATGCTCGTTCTTCATCTGCTCTAGCAACTCGATAGTCTGCGAATCATTTAGATCTACACCCATTGATTTGGCATCCTTCATCATTTGATCGGTTGGATTGTGAAAGTCGACATTATTCAACTTCTCTTTATGTTCCATGGCTTCTATTTCATGCTTTAGACTGTCTTCCAACTTTGTCTTCTCATTCTTCATACCACGCTCTTCATACAGTTGAACTAGTTGTCTACCCATGATGACATCTCGCTGCTTGGACTCGATGAGTTTATCATCACGTTGCTCTTGTGCACTACCCTCTCCTTTATTGTTCAACTCTTCGTAGAGTTCACCTCGATCAAACATTCCTTTGAAGGTACGCTTGTCTTTCATCTTTTGTTGTTTTATTTGATGATTCAATCTCTCTAGCTGATTCCTTGCCTGTTTGTTGTTGGGATTACATTGCAATGCAGTTTGTAAGTCCGACTTGGCCAATACTTGTTCGGCGGTACTTGAATTCGTCAGAGCAAGTCGAGATTGAGCACGGAGATAATATGCTTTGTCATTCTTTTTGTCCAAGGCAATTGCATAATCACAAGCATTTCTTGCAAGTGAGGAGTCTTGAAGCTTTGTTGAAACTATTGCAATATTATTGTAGCAATTGACGAGCAATTTATTGAGTTGTTGACACTCTTCCTCATTATTGCCTTGGTGCTCTTTCTCGATAATGAACTCATCCTTAATTCCTTCCTTCTTCCAATCATCATTTGTATTCTCGAGGTAGCGGAAGATTGCGACCGCTGATTCGTATTTGGTCAATGCATCACGCAGACGCCCATCACGAAAGGCAGTATTGCCCTCTTGCTTCATATCATTTGCAACCTCAAGTCGTTGAGTAAATGTGGGCAGTAATCGTACAGCTGCAACCTCATCATTGGGATAAATTGTACAAGAAAGAAAGGCAGATTGTCCATTTTAATAAAGTGATATATCACTAACAAATTTCAAATTTTGCTTTTTACTAAGAAAGTATTCGTATAGACTTCAAATAAAGTGATGTAATAGACGACTCTGGCAACTTCTTTATTAATCAATATATCAACCAACCAACTAAGGTATCCTACCCAATAGTGCGTGGTATCTACTATCTTCTCATAATTTCTTGAACATAATCATCAGAAAAGTAGAATCACCGATCGGTTCATATAATGGTCTATCGATTATTTCTAACAAATACATGATGTAATATTTATACAATTAATGTCCATAGGGGCCCGTTGCCCGTATGGTGGCAAGTGAGACTACCTACGATATCTCTACACATCACTGCAACATAATTTTAAGCATCAGAATAGAAACACATTGTTGTTTTATGTGTTTCTATTCATTATGATCGTTATCATTAACAATGGGTATTGTTACTATATAATAATTTGATAATCGATAACCCTACTATTATCCGCGTTAGTTGAGGGATGTAGGAGGAGTCTAATTCCGCCTCTGAGGCACCGGCCGGCGGCACCACATGTTGCAATAAGTTAGTCACCGGACCACCACCATGAAGTCGCCAAATCATCGCCATTTTATTCAATTTTATTGAGCAGCAGCAGTAAGTGGCAAAACAACTCGACGCAACGACGAATCAGTATCAGTGAATTCAACACCCACTATCCAATACAACTCCGTACTCATTAATATCAGTAATTATACAATATACAGATATTATTAATCATCGTCTGATCTATTTGCGTGGGACAAATCATTGGCAAAGTTGAAATTTCTTGTTTTTATTGTTGTATCGACTATTTCAATACAATCGCATGCACCACACCACACAGGTAGTATTACGCCAGCCACATCAATCTATACATGCTAAAATAAAATTATACAATGTCATCGATGCGTATTGCAATGGCATTAAGCCAAAAAGAGCATGAAAATGGACAGAATGAAAATGATAACAATAGTAATGATCCTTTACTTTCGACGGGTGGTTCAAAGAAGACTAAGAAGAAGAATGCAAAACGGCGTGTGGCAGTGAAGGGTAATGAAACTTCAAAGAAGAAGGAAAATGCAAAGAAGAAGGACCGTAAAAGAAAGAGTAAGCATGAGATGTTTATTATTGTAACATTGTTGTAATATTTATACTCATCGTCATCGTTTATTATTCATTATCATTGTATCTTCTTTCACGGTATGCTATGAATTGATAGAATCGTCAAATGGAAATGGCGGCAGAGATAATAATACTGAATTGAATGAATTGGCACGTAGTGGGGATGAGGGATCGAGGGATGAGAGGGATCAATCGCATCTACTTTCATCATTCTCTAGAACTGGAGGTGGCATTCAAGCTTCAGAGTTAGGAGGGGACTTGTCTACGATACTATCAATTGCTAAAGATGTAAGTTTAGTTATCTTTGAGGGTGCATTGATATTAATGTATATCATATCCATACTAAACATACAACTTTGTTCCTCGTCTTATTCAGATCATTCCACCTCCTAAGCTACGCCGTGCAAAGAAGAAGGGATCGGTACAGTCAACCATCAAAGTCATCGAGCAAATAGCCAATGGAATCGCTTTGTATGACAGTGCTTCGGCAGCTGGAGCTGTTGCTGTTGATCCCGATAGAAGAAGTGCATTCGAAGAAGAAGCCTTGACACTGCTTCGGTCTCTTGATAGTCATCCCCCAGTGGAGTTACTTGATACAATTGCTCAGAGTTCCGGTACATATCCAGAACAACTGACAGTTCTTGACGAGCTGAGGAGCAAAATTTGTGCTCAAGAGATGATGGCACTTGATAACATGGTAGATGATGTCAGTAATGAGGTTGAACAAGACATTGGCAAATGGAGTGGTGATATGGAGCTGGATGTTCAAGAGACTGCCAAGTACGTTGCTTGTATTGTTGTTTGTACTTGTGCATGTTATTATGATTGCTTCTAACCACAATATCTCACCTTCCTACCCTCCACATGATAATAGCGATGAGAAGAATTGTCTGGAGGGGGTTAATAATGTGAGGTCAAGTGGTACTCTTGTGGCTAAGATTGGTGCCGGCAAACAAGATTCTGCGTCGTATGGAACCAAAGAGTTGAATATCAAAAAAGTGAAGATTACTGTGAATGGTGAGACTCAACCGGAAACTCTCGTGGCTGCAGTCGGTACTGAACGAGAATTCGTGTCTGATAGACTCAAGGAGTTGCAGAAGAATATGTTTCAACAAATGGAATCGGCTCAGACTGGAATGGACGATGCCCCCGAGGTACTTGATGTGACGGGTGATATCATTCGTATTGCAAATGGTTTTACTTCTGCAGACCTCTCAGACCAGCAGAAGTTGTTAGTTGGCTACAATCAAAGTGCCAATCCACCACCTAGTGTCTATGAACATCCCGAAGAACATCATGACGTTATTACAGAATATCAAGGTCGTATTAATACATTCAAAAATACAATGAAGAGTGCCAACTTGAAGACTTTAGATGGCAGAGATATCGAGGAAATCCTTAACTTGTGGAGTCTTCCGTATGATATCGACCCAATAACTAAGCAGATTGTATTCAACTTGCTAAACTATGAGACTCTTTCAGAGCATCTGAGTCTCAATGGCAAGCATGCATTTCGTGCGTATAAATCAAGTGGTATACTAAGATCAAGCACCCCAGCTTTGATTTGTGCAAACTTGACGCTCGAGTTGTTCCTTCAAACTATCTGTGGCGACGTCTATCCATATGCCTATCCAAAGGATACGGATCCATTGGACTTCGTGTCAGAACGAGTTCATTCCTATATGATGAGGGCATATGTTGAGATTCTTCTTCGTCCAGCGGCCGAAGATAAACGTATCGTTATGGCAATTGGCTCCAAGTCTACAGGCAAGACATTTGCAAAACATGTCTACAGAGGAGGATTGAAGCAACTCTTCAAGGTATACAATATGGACCCCACCCTGTGGATCTCTGCTTCTGACGACAAGCTGGACTTCAACAACCACCCAGAGGCCCTTTACAATCTGCTGTACTGTATCTACATGCTCGTCAAGTGCCAAAAGAACGATGAATTTGCTACCAATGAAAGGAGGGTCATTGATCCAAATGCCGATGCGTGTACCTTTGCTATGGGGTTCTTTGAAAAGGGCTCTGCTATCTTTGAGTTGGTCATGCAAAACTTCTTGAGTCTCTGCCGCTTGGGTGGAACTAACTGTGCCAAAGCCAGAGCTATTGCTGTCATCTCTTATTACGTTCTTCTCCAAGAGAGAATGACTCCCGAGGACGCTCTAGAATGTATTGAGCAGTGCATGCGGCCAGAGGATCGTTCTCATGTTGTTGCCCACTTGAAGTTTGAAGCCATGGCCAAGTTTTCTGTTCTACCTGCTGATATGGTTGACTTGGAGGAAGTTAAGTCAACCGCTGAACTCCTTGAGATGAAAGTTGATGATCTCGTAGAGAATATCGATGCATGTAGAGAAGGTCGTGAGAAGGGTTGTTCAAATAGTGCCAAGAATAAAGAAGCTGCCATCATCTCTTATTATGTATGCCTTGCTGAAGGATTGACTCCTGAGCGAGCTCTCGCCCGAATCAAGAAGGAGCAACCAAAGTATTATGGTCATCTTCTTTCTTACTTGAAGTTTGATGCCATGAGCAAGTTTTCAGCTATGCCTTCTAACGAGGTTGACTTGGAGGAAGTCGAGTCAGCCACTGAACTATTTGATATGAAAGTTGAAGATTTTCTCGAGAATATCGATGCATGTAGGGAAGGTCGTTCCAATAGTCGTCTGTCGAGAAACAATACAAGAGATCAGATTAATTTACGCAGCAACATTCTGACACGATTCAAAAACGGTAGTATCAATATTGAAACAACACCTATCAATCAAATTCTTGCGCATATCAGGTCTGTTAGTGATGCAATGTTGTCTGCAAATAATGATAGTGTCAGGCCAACATCAGTCCGTTATATCAAGAATCAGAAGTATGACAACAAAGATATTCCACCAGATTTGGCTGTAATAACCCTCTACAAAAAAGTCACTGATAAACCACTGATCGGTGTCACGTTAGAACTCGAGCCTCCAGAATCAGAAGAATTTGCACGACCTATCGTCGGGGGCATATTCGATCTTCTTCTTGAGAGTGAACAGAATAGGCAACGCTTCGATCATAATAGGATCACGACAACCAATTCTAAGAATGAAACTGTTAGAATGTCCTGCTTAGTCTCTATCATCATGGAGAGAGTATTAGTTGGAGAAGAATTGAAACCTTTTCCTCCAGAGCTGAAGTGGTATCGTTGTCCGAATCCAGACTGCACAAAGCAGCCATATAAACTCATAGATTTAGGAACGTCCGTATACGCAACCGAATGCGGTGATTGTGGTAAAAAGTCAACGAGAAGGAGCAAGATTGAATCAGTAGATACATGGATCAAGAGTGACAGCAGGAATGTGTAAGAGATACGAGTCGTACTTTATTCTCTCGCTCTTTGTTTGAATCTGTTTTAACTTGACTGCTCTGTCAAAGAGGACAGAAAAGGGCGTACCATCAACGTCAATGTTCTCCATTGCTTTGTGCTGTGTTGTGTACAATAGTATGTTGTGTGAGTATGTGTTTGAGTTGTGAAAGTAAGATTAAACTAAAAGTGAAAGTACTCGGGACATGAACTGAGCGATTGAACAGTTTAGCTACCGAAGTACAAGTGAAAGTATAGTGATATCAATACATATATAACTAGAGAAGACTAGTTGTTATCTAGTGTACTATATTATCCTCAAGCCGCCTCACATCTATACTCATCCTATTACACTCACATCAAGAGAGGATTCACACTCGTTGAGACGAGAGTGTCTAATGATTGTTCAATATAGTCAAAGTATTGCTCATTCATTCCAGCCATGCTCTTCTCCTCTTCTACCTCCTCCTTCTGATCTTCATTTCCAAAGCCTGTTGATAGTTGTTTGAAGGCTGAGTATGAGTGACAAATGGCATGCATAAAACAATGCACTTCATAACAGATACAATATGAAACTCACGAAGCAATTGGCTCTTCGTTGCATATCGATAAAGCATACCATGACATGACGATGATTGGTTTTTGTCTGGCACAATATTCAATGCACTTGATGCATCTGTTGGTCTTTGCACAGCTTGTTCACAAACGAGTAGGAAGAGTTGATCCTCTGATCTCCCTTCAACAACAACATTATCATCATCTTCATCACCATCAACATCTCGAGCACGCAAGACAAGTGCAACATCGTTACGACCTAGATATACCCACAACTGACGAGCAAGTACCTTCATTTCATTGTAATGTGAAATATCATTCTCCAAACTAGCACGAGCTGACATTGGTACTCCATAAATTAACGATGAGTCTACACTCGAGAGGGGAATCGTCTGTACAACTTCGACACAAGATGGAGATAGCATGGAGATACGTTGCATATCCTTCACAAGCTCTTTAGTGGCAAGAGAATTGATACTGTGAGGAAGCACAGTGTATTGCAAGTCTAATGATAATTGACACATTGTCCCATCAAGTGTCTCTGGCAAATCAAAGCTAAGCCGACCTTGAACTCCACCTTCATGTGATGCATATGTCTGAGCAAAGCTCTCCTTCACCCAGCTTTGTAATAGAGTTTGAAAGGCGATTGAATTGCCATCCATGATTTCAAGTTGAAGATTAATTGGTGTAGTTGACTCAAAGTCTTGTGCTCTACTAATCTCCCCAATCCTTCTACGAATATCGTTTACGCATTGAATAACGGCAAGTCGATTTGGGAATGAAGATGTTTCTAAGCTGCAGTCATTTACTGAGCTCTCGTCATCATAACTCTTGATATTCTTCATCGCTTGCATCATACTTGTAGTCTCGACAATCATAATAGTAATGGACGAGACTGCATTAGTTTGGAAGGAGGAGTAAATACGTTTCCAGAACTGTTCAAGTCCATTAATGTGAGACTCTGATGTCATATCGGTTGCAAATAGATTAGCATCGGTAGTAAACAACGTGATGGGACGAGAGTCATTAGTGTGATTTTCAGACGAACATGACAGCTTGTACTCAATTGTTTCCACTGGTGTTATGATAGATAATTTTATGGTGATGTGTGAGGGATGACAGAAGGAGATGATAAGCCAAACACAAGAGCAAAAGAGTTACACTTACCTAAATCGCCAAAGCAATTCCATCCATCACTAGCAGTAAAACCCTCTGTTGACTTGATTGAGCCACTGCTATTCATACGCTGATTATCTCCGGCAGTTTCAAAGCCACTATTGATTGGTGATACAAAGTCAGATAGCCACAATGATTGTTCATCCTTGCTCAATGCAGTTCTATTACTACTACTACTATCATCCTTCTCTTCATTACCGTGTGATTCAAACAAGTAGGAAGCACGAGGCACAACTGAACTCTGTACTAATGTTCCTACTCCCTTGCTTCTTCTCAATCCCTTGCTTGTTTCAAGCTGTGAAGACGTTGTACCGTTTACTAATGATGCCATAATGGTACTGTTACTATCAAGTACTCCCTTCTGAACTCCATCCTCAACTAATTGTGGAATGCAATTCAGAAATGATACACGTGCCATTGAATCAGCTGTAGGTGTAGGCATAACTCGATTATCAACCGCTAATACTCGTTGTGGTAAAACTTGTATATTTGTGTTGGTGTTGGGAGTGTTGTCGTTCTTCTGTGTAGTATCCCCCTTCTTCTTTGTATTCTTTCTATTTGATGCTTTCTTCTCCTCCACAATCATTACTTCATCATCGTTTTCACTATTTTTACTACTGCTCTCATCATCTGTATCAAACAAACATGAATCATCGTACTTGGTATTGTTTGATTTCTTATTATTACCTCTCTTGCTCTTCTTTTTTGTATTACTTGTTGTAAAGACATCCTCATCGTCATCACTGTCAACAGAAAATGATACTTGTTGTTTCTTCTTCTTCCCTCCATGCTGTTGCTTACCTTTTCCTCCGTCACCCTTCTTTCTCTTCTTGTTACTTGAATTTACTACATTCTCAATGTTATTCTTCTTTGTAGTCTTTGCTTTGGTATTGTTATTGACGGGCTTGCCTACTGGTTTGTTGTTGGAAGAAGAAGATCGGCGGCGTTGATTATTATTATTATTATTACTACCCGATGTTGATTTCTTTTTCTTCTTGGCAAGGTCAGAGACTGTAATTGTAGGTGATGAATGTGTTGGTTTCCTCCGATATGCAGCGGTATTATTACAGGTTGTTGATTTCTTCTTCTTATTGCCCTCATCAAAATCATCATACTCAAAGTCAATATTATTATCATCAATATCCATCTTGTTATTTTTATTTCGTACCGATGACGAAGATCGACTTCTGCTACGGGATGAATGCCCTGCTCGCCGATCGTTATTACCCAAATGTTGTCGAGGCATTTTGTCAATACTTTTTTGATGGTAGAGAGGAGGATGTTGTTAATAATTGAAGAAGAGGTCGTGGAGACTTTGCGTGCTTGTATTTGTTTTGTTTTTATAATAGTAATAATTTGTTGTCGGCGGTGGTTAAATATAATATATCGTTATCGCCTCGGCCACGCGGTTGATGCCAGGTATATTTGAGTACTTAATGTTGTAGCTGCTAAATGGAGAGTGTTGTGTTGCGTAAGAGAAGAAGAGGAATCTCTTTTTTTCTTCAACCTTTTCACTCGTGATCGAATGCGACTAAATTTCAGAAGAGGACTTCTCTTCGTTTACCAAGCCATCTCGTATCATCCATTAATTCATCAGGAAGCACAATCCTTCATCAACTCTAATATTATTCATCCTCTATCCATCAGAGACACGTCTGTTAGCATAGGACTTTGTCAATCGTATCAGTTTCTATTAATAAAATAAAACAACATCCAAAGATGAATAAAGATGTCGACTCACTATTAATGCCTCCACCTCCACCTCGACTACCCAAACGTCAAAAGACGGTATCAGTAGAAGGGGAGGATAATAATAATGTCGACAGCAGTGAAACAAGGCAGCATCCTGATTCAATATTAATCCCTGCGGCAGCATCACATCAGAACAATAATTATTCATCAAATAATAATAACAACAGTGGAGATGTACATTCAATATCTCCCAAGCCATTTAGTAGTGGAGCTAGACCTCTAACAACTAACAACAATGACAATAGTAATGAGGACTTCTTTGATGCAAATGAAAATGATGAGAACGCCACCAATCTACAAGATAATAATACCCAATCCAAATCAACTCCACTAAATACTAATAATGATGAATCAAAGAAGAATAAGCATCATCAATCTAATAACAACAACTCTCCCACGTTTCGAGATATTATTGGACATGGACAGGCAAAGCTACGCCTTGATGAGGCGTTATTACCACTGGCACTACCACCTGATTTGGCAGAGTCTGTACTGACCGGAATTAGAGCTTCGCCTTCTTCGATCCTTCTTCATGGTCCTCCAGGTGAATTCGTGTGTTCAGTATCAAGTCTCGACGGCTTGGCTGTTTTATTGACCTTGGTTTGCCTTTATTGATTGCCCTTGCATCTCATATGTACTAACATAGGTTATCATCCCTCTCTTTCGTCATCATAAACTGCTATAACGCGCATCTTCCAGGATGTGGCAAGACAAAGCTTGCCAAGGCAGTAGCAGGTGAAGCACAAGCTGCCTTCCTCTCAGTAGGTCCAAGTGATATTTTGAGCAAATTTGTAGGCGAATCAGAGGCTTCCATTAGAGGTTTATTTCAGGAAGCACGAAGGAAGGCTTCGAAGATGGAGAGTAAATGTGCCGTGGTATTCTTTGATGAGATTGATGCCTTGGGCAGGTCACGTGTTGATGAAGATAGTGGTAAAATGTCACAAGCTGGAGGAGATAATAGCTCTCGTAGAGTATTGGCAGAGTTGTTAATTCAAATGACCGAGTTGTCTAATGATAATGACAATGAAGAAGATGATGATGAAGGAGAAGAATATGGTGGATATGATGCTGACGGGGATAGCTTCTCGGGTCGCTCAACAATCTCAACTGGTATATATGATCACCAGCAACGTGATAATAATATGCAGCCATCCATTGCATTAGGTACTCAAGTGTCAGCTGATACCGAACAGCTACAGCTAGCATGTACCACTCCTAACCGGCTATTCGGAGATAATAGCAACACTAACAATCAACAGCAGCCCAAGCCTCGTGTTATCGTGTTAGCAGCAACGAATCGTCCTGAAGACTGTGATCCTGCACTTCTACGTCGATTTGCAGTCCGTGTCTTGGTTGGATTGCCAACGAGGAAGGATCGAAAGAAGATTATCAAACGTCTCCTAGTTGATGTCGAACATAGCATCACATCGTCTCAACTGAATGAGCTTGCACTTGCCACAGAAGGATGGTCAGGTTCCGATCTTGAGTCCATGACACGAGAGGCTGTAATGGCACCTGTGCGAGAAACACTCCGTATTGCTGCCATTGCCAAGAAGAAGGCCGTACAAAAGAATGTTAGAGTAGACTCCGCACAAAAGACTGACGAGCAAAAGAAGGCCGAAGATGCTCAACATAATGCCACAAGAGAGTCGTTGTTGAATAACTTTCGTAACCTTCGTCCTGTCTCGTCAAAGGACTTTGAGGATGGAATTGCCTTCTTCTTGGGTGCTCATGAGTTTGGTAGTAATGACAAACAAGCTCATTATGATAGCAGTAGTGGATCTGAAGATGAAGATGATGAAGATAATGACGATGATAAAGATAATGAAGAATGAGCAATGTGTGGAGTGTAATAGTAAATTATTTGAGTTGAATGAATAGTCTTTTTCTTTGTGTAGGATCATTTGTTTGGCTTGTCTAATACTCTGTGTTAGGTTGTCATGTCATAAGTGAATATCCTCTAAAGAAAGCACCTGTCTCTTTTTAATAAGCAACCATGATCGAATGTCTACAAGAGAAATCTCCTCTCAATGAAATGAACCTATATCTAACTCAATCACACCGTGCTTACACTAACACCTTTTTAAGTATATTGTTTCAATCTGATGTGTATAATCCTAACAGTTCAGAAAACTTGCTGCAACTAATAACTCCAAAGACTATTTAATTGTAGCATGGCAGTAAATAATATTGTATGAAAGGTTAGAGTATTGGTAAGATACACAAGACACAAACACATAAACTAACACATAATACATATTATATACAACACAACATCAATCAAATACATACTTACCTCCTCCGGTTTGATGGGAAATTCAGGAATTCTCATTGAACTATTGGAATATCTATCCTTGTAATGCAAGTACTGTACAGCCTTCTCCAATGCACTTGTACTAATATCAGGGAAACGTATAACACCCTCCTCACTTTCCCTAAAGTTACCCTCAAGCATAACACGTAATGTTTCTACTTGTAATGCTATACGACGGGAGAGGAAAATCTCGGATTGTTCAGCCGATATTAGTTTAATGTAGGGTGATTCTTCTTTTGGATCGTCTTCCATTGATTCTTATTGTATGATGGGTAGGATGATATTAGATGTATATGTTATGTGAGATCACTTACAGTAGCATAAAATCAAAAAGTTGTTGCAATACTATACAGCACACTCTAAACCCCACACTTAGAGTCCTTCAGATGATAGTTAGGATGTATGTCGATAGATACAATACACATGAAACACATTAAGTTGTTGCAAGCTCACAACCGCTCTGCCTCCTCAACATGCAATATTTGAGATAATAGCATCAGCACACTAGACTAGATATATAATATACTCACCTGTTAATTGATTGATGTGCTTGGGATCATAAAGAAGTAGCAGCATATTAGCACTGAGCACTGCGAGTAAGCCATGAATAAACTCAAACGGTTTTCTTCTTTGCAGCAAACAGATGAGGATGATACGGTATGTGTTGTTTTTATATTGGAGAGAATGAATGTCTACTGGATTAGATCTTCTTCAGCGGCTACGGCAGCAGCAACAACAATATGTTAAGCAGCAGAGTCAAGAGAAGAATGAGCAACAGTCTACAACCAAAGATAAAAACGAAGATACACATGTGCACAAGAAATCATCAACACCATCATCGACTACCACAGTTGAGGTATGTCTCGGTCCAGATTGCTCTGGCGGTGGCGGCGGTGCTGCACTATTGGAAATCGAAGACTTGGTATCATGCAGGGAAAAGGTGAATACTACTACTACCTCCACTAGGAGTACAATATACGATATCAACAACAAGAAAAATGTAGTGGTAGTGCCTGGGAGCTGTCGAGACTTTTGTACAATGGGGCCAAATGTACATGTTAGGAATAAGGTCGAAATGGATATACACTATTCGAGAGTAAACAATCCCAAGAAATGCAGAGATATCATTTCAGCTATATATGAAGAAGAAGAAGCATCTACATCAGTACAGACAACACATACAAACACTAAAGATAGTTCTGTAGAATCTCTAATGAGAAGAAGAGAAGATTCCATTCGGTGGCAGTCTCATAAAGATAGAGCAGCGAGGGAAAGAAGATTGAAGGTACGGGAGCGAAATGTATGAGTCTTAAGGTATCCAAACATAGATATGATATTGATATGCATGACATAGTTATCTGCATATATAGCTGCAGCACAGTACATAACAACAAGGACGTGACAGTGATAGCGTCGAGCTTAATGGAAAGGGTACAAATCAGAAGCACTGCAATTTGGCGTGGTACTTACAGTTTTACAGGAATCGGGAGTTAGCAAGCTGTAGCAGTTAGCTAGTACAATAAGACAAGAAGAAGGTACTCAATCATTGTGTAGATAAAGATAGTCATCAAAAGCAAAAATATGGTACTATGAGGGTGATGGATACAGCATGGTATATTCATACACTGCAAGAGCAAAAGAAATAGAAGTAGAGTCTTGACCTATCGACTTTTTACCTTCAAAAAAGCAAAAGAACAACACCAAGGATTCCAACGTGGTCCCCCACCGTAGTACTAACCTGGCCCGACATTGCTTAACTTCGCTGAGCAGACGGGAAGCGGTGCTGTCAATGTGGTATGGTCGTTCCTGATGAAACAGAGTTTTTGTAAATTTATATACTCATAAAGTTTTGTGAGAAAAAAAAAAAATGCGATATGCAAAATAACAGAAAGATGTCAGTATGAAGTGGCAAGATATATTAGATAGATCTGAATACAAATACGCCGGATAGTAGCAGTGGTTGTAGAATTTATTATTGATATCATATGGGCAGACTTTTACTTATTGCAACAATTTCAATTTTACACAGTAGACAAAAGATACTTTTCGGGTGTCATTGAAAAGTAATACAAAGAACCATTGCAGTATCAATATATAAAGAGAATACGCTGATATATTGTGATAATGAATATTAATAGAATTAATATATTTCCAATAGTGCAAAGAGTATCAACATATAAAAATCTAAGAAGAAGAAGATACCACAACACATCATCAATCTTATATTCCAATGCTACAGAGAACGATAACGATCCTCTCACAAATGGAGGAACAGTCGTTGGTGTATGGCTATTTCATAGACATGGTGATAGAGCACCGAACCGATATCTAGGTGACCCGCAATATATACAAAATGAGGCTGAACACTGGTATAGCCGGATACCAACAAGAGAAGCACATGCTAACTTATCTCAATATTATCCACCGGATGTACATCCAAGTCAAAACAATGGGAAGTATCAGGATGTAAACAGAAAGCCATTTGGATTTCTAACATATCGAGGAATGAGAAAGATGAGGAACGTTGGTGCCAAGTTTAGACAACGAATTGAGAGATATGGTCATACAATCAATAGTAGCAGTAGTTCATTCCTAGACAATTGGGATGTCAAAGCATATTCAACCAGCTATCTAAGAACTGTTATGTCTGTGCAATGTTTTCTAGATGGGTTAATCGGCAAATCACCAAGTGATGGTATCAAGAGCAATAATACTCTTAATCAATGTCAAATTTATAGTAGTAGTGGTGGAAAGAAACAATCGTATTATAAAGCTATTGGAAGACAAGACCGCTGGGCGCACCTTAATATGTGGACATCAGCTGACGATATACCGATTGATAATGAGATAAGGGTACAAGTGAGAGATAAGAAGAAAGACACACTAAATGCCTTTGATCGTCAGCCACAAATGATGGGATGTTATTGCAACTGAAGACTTCCAGAGAATAGACGCTGCTGCCAAAGGTTTAGCTGATGAGCTTACAACATATCTTCCAGGACTCCGAGGAGCACCACAAGCTTTCGGCGGCACTCCATCAGGTATCAATTGGGTCCATGCAAACGATCACTTTGTTTGCAGAAGAGCACACTCTATTGCACTCGCTGATAACTTTTCAGATGAAAAACATAACAAGAAAGATGAGGAAGAAACTGAGATGATATTAAACAACATGTCTTCACAAGTGTGCTCGCACCTTGCTTGGAGATTTAGAGAATGGTATCGAAATAAGAAGCTTTTATCTGCCGTTGCTGCTCCTCCATTCCGAGAAATGTTTAGTGATATGGTTAAAGTATCAGCAGATGATAGCGACTCACATCGCAAACCCTTTGTGATATATTCCTGTCATGATGTTACACTGCTAGCATTCCTCTATGCAATAGGAGCTGGTGAGTAAATAAGTGTGCTTTTACTGTCCGATTTCATGTCTTTCTAACACACCACACACATAGACTTTCTGGTATCTGAAGGAGACATTGGGAAAATGCCAGCTGAAGGAGGAAAGTACGAGAGAATGAATGCTGGTTCCGTCATGAAGAGGAGACAACAGAGCACATGGCGATGGTGGCCTGCGTATAGCTCTACAATTGCCTTTGAACTAGTTAGGCTAGACTCTGGACAGCATATCATTAGAGTTGTGTTAAATGGGGAGACATTGAGGCTGATCCCAAAAATGAATATGAACGATGAAGGATTGATTTCTACTGAGCAGCCTTTGTCATCAAGACAAGTATTTGGTGACAAAGACGCTGATGGCAAAAGCATGATGATGACTCTGTCAGATTTTGAGCAACTCATAAGCATATTGGAACAAGAGCTAGACAGCAACCCAGACGAAGCTTCATCAGACTTGTCAGGGTTTGGTGTGGACGCTGGTTGAATGTATCATGCTAAAACTAGATCTACATACTCGACAGCTAAACTATACAACTAAACAAAGCACAACATACTGTTATATTTCTTTCTTTAAATTATTTGAAGATCGCTGATCTGCATTATATGGTCTGAGCTGTACTGTGTGGACGGTAAAGCATCGCCATGTCGAGTGAGAACACTCTCATCGGGTATGGGTGCCGCCGACAGTGGTCTCAGGTTTTGGGTTGAATACCAAATGTAGTCCAAGACGCCTTTGAACTGTTGGGTATAGTTGGTGAATTTTGGTTCTTCGCCAAGAACTGATAAGTAAACACTTCCCAACATGTGTTGGTGAGTGATACTCATAATGTCAGGCAGGACATTCGGTCCATGTTCCTCGCCTGTGTTAACATCAGGGTGACCTGGGTGAACGGTCTGCCTTGACAATAG
>Ga0214478_100204_pt1 | contig 34577 bp, 23 predicted proteins | sample M1_20Mar14CPVII9_2_FD_178001 | JGI IMG/M metagenome (GOLD analysis project Ga0214478, IMG submission 178001) | Marine eukaryotic communities from Monterey Bay, California, United States - M1_20Mar14CPVII9sort6BwellD7 | ecosystem: Environmental > Aquatic > Marine > Unclassified | place: USA... | reverse complement strand
AGATGTATCAAAAAGGAGAGGCGGATTGCAGTCATAATTGTAGAAGGTGCCAGTATCACAGCAAGAGTCACTGCATCCAGCACAGATGGGACGCCACTGAGGACTATCCTCAATACAAGCACCTTCCGGCTTAGAACAAGGGAAGAGACCGGAATTAACACCACCGCAACTTGGACCTGATACATCAAGAAGGGTAGTAGATCCATCCATGACCTTGAATGGATAGTTATACCCACTCAACAGACTTCCATTCCATGCTAGACTGCTAACAGGTTGACCCGGAAAGGTCACAGGATATGAAAACTCAAAGAGAGACTGTCCACTAGAATAGCAGGTACTATCACTTGATCCAACCCAGAATCGTTGTCCTTGGCCGTTCAAATCTTGACATGTTCCTGATTCAATTGTCTTGGTGTTCAATTCTTTGCAATTCTTGAGAGTAGACCCAGCACAGTTGTTAATAACACGAATCTGTCCATTTCCACAACCACTGGAAGGTGAAGTGGGGGTAGTAGGAGGCGGTACCGGACTTGTCGGAGGAGAACTTGGTGCCCGTGATGGACTATTAGTGATTGGCTTGAGAGTTGGCTGCTTGCTTGGAGTGTTTGTAACAGGTGAAGATGTCGGCTGCTTACTTGGACTATCGGTGATGGGTTTCAACGAAGGGCTTGATGACGGCACATGTGTTGGAGATGAACTTGGACTATTTGACGGACTTGAAGATGTGAGGGGAGTAGGATTAGTTGATGACTCGGTGGGACAATCAGTACTACTGCCATCTGATATGCATCCACATCCATCTTCACTTGATTCAATACACGGCCCAGAACAGTTCTTGGTCACCAATAAACTAGGCTCCGACTTCTTGGTGACAACAAAGCTACATCCACTTGAGGTACGTGTCGATGATAGCGAAAGCACTTCCCTAGCATCAGGAGCACGATCATCATGCCAGGAAGCCGCAAGGGTGAATGCACAAGTTGCTGCATCATCGATAATGACCTGCATACCGGCATTATCAGCCCACTGACTTGTAAATGGATTAGGGTTCTCTCTCCAGAACCAATCATTTGTTTGGACACCAAATTGCATACCGACGATATCATTGCCAACAATTGTTCGAGTTGTGGTGACAAATGCAGACGCATCGTCCTTGGTATTATCTGGATAGAATACAGACAGAGGATAAGCCTCATAGATACAACTGGGATGTCTCTCGAAGTTTGCAGTGACAGTAATCTCAAGCTGAGCATCATTAGGCGATGTTGGTGGTGTCAACACGGGGCTAGACGATGGAGGAGGAGTCTGTATATATTGGAGGGAATGAGGAGTAAAGGATAGATGGTTAGGTCATGAGAAAAGTGATCGATTGCATACTTCTACATCATCATACGATACTTACCGGTGATGGAATCACATTGTTACACTTGTTTGGATCACAAACAGGGCCACAGGGTCCATTTGGAAACTCGTCACTAACGCGGATACAGGCATCCCGTTCATTGTAACTTCGATCTGTTTGTAACCATGTGATACGTCCACCACAAGTATAACTACCGGCTGCATCGGTGGCAAGGCTGTTCCAGATCTCCTCCGTACATGAATCACAACCGCAGTAAGTAGCAACTGGCGTGGCAAGGGGTGTAGATGGCCGAGGGGTACTAACAGACGTTGGTGCCGAAGTTGGTTGTGGGGTAATAACATTTGTTGGAGGTGCCGTGGGTGAAGGGGTATTGACGGGCGTTGGAGGGGATACCTCACTATCAGGACAAAACTGAATCTCCACCAAATCAATATCACCTCTACAATAAATAAGTGCTCCGACATTGAGATTAATACATGCATCATTACACCAAAATTGCGTAGCAGTGCCATCACTCGGTCCATCATTCTCAAATGTGTTCGTAAATGAATCCCCGCCGTTCCAAGCAAAACTATTATCCTTGAGGACAGTATTGATTTGATTAAAGTCAGTTGATGAACATAATCCAATCTGAACTGGTTTGGTTAATTCCTCGTAGGGACATGCAAATGAACCATCATCATTCTTCTTGGGAGGAAGATATGTCGTCTTAAATCCCGAATCATCACACGATGGTGACCCATCTACATTCATTGCCTTAAGTTGAGATGGTATAGACCAACCAGGATAATCGGAATGACTAACATGTCCAATACGCGTATTCGGACCAAAATATCCAGGACGTTGATTCACATTCAAGTTTAATTCAATAAAGGAGTAGGTTGCAATTGGTGCGGTGGTATACCAAAAGTCTAATCGATCACCAATGGTTGTTCGTGTTGGTTGCATCGGACCGGAGGGGATAAATGTACCGCCGTTTGGTGAGATTGCTTGCCATCCGTCTACTGTAACTTCCTCTGCACAGTTGTTAATGAACTTGATATTCTTGACAATGGGATCATAGTTGTATGTAGTTGGAGGGGTTGGTGGTGGTGGTGGAGGAGATGGACTACCGCCGTTGCAATTGTTTGGATCACAAACAGGACCGCAAGGGCCATTTGGAAACTCATCACTAACGCGGATACAGGCATCACGTTCACTATATCCTCGATCAGTTTGTAACCAAGTAATCCGTCCACCACAGGTATAACTACCAGCTGCATCGGTGGCTAAAGTGTTCCATACCTCATCTGTACATGTAGAATCACAACCACAATATGCCGATGCATTATTCGCAACCAATAATGGAAGGAGTAGTAAGGAATGTAATTGTTTCATAATCTGATTCGATGGTTGATGTATGTGTTGTTTGATGGATGTAGATGTGTATCAATGTACCAAATTATGAGCTCTTCAATACCCCAATAAGTCAATCTAATATAACCAATTATTAGGAGCTAAATTGATATCAATCGTATCGATACTCCAACACAAACTACAAATGAAAATGGTATTTGATTAGTAGTTCGAGAAAGCTGCGAGTATACTCCTATCGATGACTAAACTAACAACTCCCGTATGATACTCCACGCAACTGATCTATGTAGCCCCCATACAACAACAGATAAATTGCAACGAACTAAAATGACCATGCTTTTTATATCGTGTCTATTTGATGTATATCGCGGAGTAGGGGGCAGATCATGACGGTGAGAGAAGGACACATGGTAGACTCCATCTAACCTTTCTGTAATCTATTTCATGGCTTATATATCTTGCTTGTGGAAATCTATATTGATCTAATACACGATAACTTAGTATCAATGAGACATTACAGTCATCATATCTGATCCCAAACACACTTTACATAAAAATGTTGCAATGCAACTCGTGAGGGTGTGCAATCTTTGTACATATGCATCGTTGTTGTGGACTACCTACTACACTATCTCCATCACATACTACCATCATATCCAACCACTTCTCCTGCAACAACTTACTTCCTGCAAATCCTACAGATCATCATCAAAGATCACCAATCGAACCATCATTTCTGTAGGGATACCAAAAAGGATACCACCGTCAAATAATCACAGGCTCACCATTATCTAATATCTAGCGTATACGTTATGACCTGTTATGACTACTGTTCCCGACTATCCCCATCGTCCTTATCTATATTGCCTTCCATACTTGCTCCTTCTATCCTGCTTCTTCTTTCGATATGATTTAGGCTAGGATGCCGACGAGAGTAGTGACTTGATAATCTATTGTGGATATTCGTGGACGAAAGTAGTTAGTCCTAGAGTAGAATTGCCTAATGCACATGTTACTTGTACCGATCTATCTAGACTGTCACACGATAGCTTAAAAGAATGCTACATCTTCCACATCATGGAATCTCATTTGATCGAGATCAATCTGTTGAGCATCGAGGTTCAATTGATCAAGTAGTACAGTCTCTAGCGCTACTGCCCATGGAATATCTTCTCCCCCATCGAATAAGAGACCATTTGTTACATCTTCAGCCCTTGCTAGCTGTTGGTCTATCTCCTTTTTACGCCAATCATTGCTATCATCCTCGTCTTCAGAGTCCTCTTCTTCAATCATATGGAAGTCTGTGAAGTCTTTACCTCTACTTAAAGCTTTCTTTCTCTTTTGGTAAACTCCACACAGACTTATGTCACCATATGAATAGTGCATTTGTGGACCGAATTCAAAAATAGCATATACCTTAGCACCTCCACCCAAATGAACATCGATAGTGCTATCTTCATTTCTGTGTCTGTGATTGGCCCACTTCTTACTCTGTTCATTGTAAGTGTAATACCAGTTACTAAGGAAGGGCAGATCATCCTCCACATTCGTATCGATCTGAACCGCATTTATAGCAACTACGGCACAATGATCCTCGAATCTTTCAAACAGTGGACGACAGGAAAACTCAATGCCTGGAATGAGATACTCGGTAACGTCACACTTGCTGATTCTCTCATCATTCGGGAGAAACTTCCCATCTCGATAACTGACGGACACGGCCTCAAAAACCTTCTTCGCTGCCGCTTGAGCTTTGCTACATGTCGTGAATATACCATGACACTTTGGTAGAAATGGATCTCCGACCCAGCGAATGGAAGTAACGACATAAACCACATCTGAAGTGGCCTCATTTTGGAGATGTATCTGCTCAACTGCAGCTCCATTTTCTGTTATTTCGTCTGCATAACGATCAAAGTTCTCGTTCATCTTTAAAAGCAGCACCATTTCCTGCTTTAAGTGTTTGCATATAATACCCGATTTATCTTCAGAAGACACATCTTTTTCAGCTTTAGATACTCGTTTGATCAGCTTTTCCATACTACCACCTTTGGAATGTGTTACTCCAACTTCGAGACAAGGAAGAGAATTGATATTAGCAATGAGAAGACTGTCCATTTTGATATCAAACCGGCTACCACAGATAATCACATCATGTAGATCGATACGTTTTCTCAGGATGCAAAAAACGGCAATGATGTTATCATACTTGCTAATTGATTGTCTATACCCATATAAGAGTCAGTACTTGCCTCTAACCTATCGGCCAAGTCATCAAGAAAGAATCTTCCTTTTAGCTTTGTTGGCATATATCCTGAAAGAAGGAGGGTGAAGAGATGGTTGATGCCTCTACTTTCTTCATTCCAAAATGCGTTGTAGCACTTATCAGTTGCTTTTGCACCAAGCCGTACGAGATCATCGAGCAACATTTCAACGTAATCATTGAAGATTTTGCAGCAGCATAATACCTCTATGGCGGTAAACCCCTCTTTGATTTGACTTAATCCTTTTGGACATTTACTATTAACCAAAGATGGATATCTTTTAATAATTTTCCTCACTTCGTTTTCATGTGATGCAAACAAACCACTGGCCATGGAGTTTAGATTCTCAAATAAATACACGGAACGATGTTGTTCATCCATTTGTTCAAAGTTTTGTACGGTGACCTTTTTAGCTTTCTCCACAATGATCTTCTTTCTCTCCTTCTCTTCTTCTGTTGCAATCCTTCGCCTTTCTGCCTGCTCAGCAATACAATCCATACATGGTCGGAGTAGCCAAGTCTTGCACTTAAATTCATCTTTCTTTTTTATGATACCACACTTGGAACACCGTCGTGCTCCAATTACATTATACACGGCCGCAAGAAATTTGTTCCTCTCCTCGGCAAGTTTCTTCTGAGCTTCTGGATCTTGCTTTAAAGCAATGCAATCCTTACACTTTGCAGCAGCATTCTTTTTCCATTGAGTCTTTGAGAAGTCATTCCTTTCCTTTGTCATCTCACAAACAGAGCACTTTTTCCCCCCAGTAGTAGACTCGTTGCCTGGTACCTCCTTACTTTGTCCCCTTTTCTCATGGTTGTTCAAAACCAGTGCTTTCTCAGGGGCGTTCTGTTTTAGTTTGGCCAGATGTACAAACTCTATAATCCGGAAGCCCCGATTAGAATCTTGTAAGATAGCATCTTCTCCATCGATGCATGCGAGCTCTCCTTCTACCCCAACATCTCCTCCTCCTGTGACTATCACCATATCATGCTCTTGTGGGGGTACCATAGTAACGTCTTCGTGGCATACAGTCTGAGTTGAGCTATTGTTTAATTCAACAACTGCCTGACTTCCATTTACATTCTTAATAAATGCTTGACAATTATACTTTTTCAATTGAACACATACACGCTCCTTGAACCAAATAGGAGCATCTTCATCAACAGTGCCACCCTCGAGTTGTGAAAGTTGTGGATCACTCAATATCTCTATAGGGAAACGCTTCAACAACTCTTCCATAGGACCGTCCTTTGAATGTGTTACTCCAACCTCCAAGGATGGGAGCTGTTTGATATTGTTCATAATAGTACTGTCAACCTCTCCACAAGTCAAATTATCCCCAACTTTAACAGTCTTGTGTAAGATACTGAGAACTTCAACATGTAATTCTTCACCGTTATTATCTATTTCCTCTTCATAACCATCAGCTAGTTGGTCGAGAAACAAGTGATGCCCCTTTGTTGGGTAATATCCCGAGAGAAGTAGAACAGTAATATGCTCAAGTGGCGTGTCGTATTCAGCATGAGACTTGACACCCTCATAACACTTGTTTGTTGCCTTTCCACCCAATCGAACAAACTCGTAGAGTAAATCACGTGTATCTGCTCCAATTTGGCAATGGGATATTGCCTCCATGGCAGTGTATCCTTTTTGAATGTCACCTATTTCAGATGGACACTTAGCATTGAGAAGATGCGGATTTGATTTGATCATCTCCTCTATTTCACCCAGAGTTCCCTTATGCTCTTCGAGGCAGGAGTTTAATTTCTTGAAGAACTCCAATACAACATTGTCATCTTCTTGCTCTGGTTTTGGAGCAGAAATGATTTTATCTTGGCTGTGGGATGATGTATTCATTTCATCATCCGTGTCTTCTTCTTCAGCCTTGACATTCATATTGCTCTTCACTACCAGTGGCTTGGGCTCATCATTATCAGTATCGTATCCATAAGCTGCTTCTGTCTCATTCTTCACATCATTACTACTGGCAACTGGTTCTACTGCTTTCTGTGCATCCATTTCATCATCAGTATCTTCCAGTTTGACATTCATATTACTCGCCACGGCCGATGGCCTAAGTTCATCGTTATCCGTCTCTTCTCCTTCAGTTTTGATGTTAATATCGCTCGTCACTGCCATTGGTACTACTTCTTCATTATTCATTGGGTCAGTTGCCGCAGAATCTGCATCGTCATTCTCTGATTTAATACCTATTTGGCTTGTTACTACTGACGGTGCTACTTTATGTGAGTTTGTGTCTGCCTCATCAGCTTGGGGATTAAATTCGGTGAATGAATTCTCACGAATCTCCTCATTGCCGGCACCATTGGTTGATAAACTAGTACCATTACTATCCACAGAAGAAGCTGCTAACCCCGATTTGCCACCGAGATATCCAACAGATGCACTTCTTTCATAGCAAACTAACTTTTCATCCTTATCTTCTTGGTCATTATAATCACCATCCTTATCTGCTCTACTCGTATTATCTAATAACTCTGATCTAATTGCCTTGAGAATTGGTGCATCATCATCCTCTTCATCTTCTCCTAAATCAATATCACCATCCTTATTTGCAACTGTTATCTCATCTCCCGTTTCTAACAAGCCAGATAATACCGCAGCCTTTCGTATAGGAGGTGCACCATCTACCAACTTTATTAATCGAACAGTATTTGTAGGAACTAATCCATTATAACCAGCAAACTTCCGTCGTATTTTAACTTTACCATCTTTATTATTATTAAGATATTCTTGTGGATTATCGGTAAGTTTACATCCGAGTAGAATAGCATCATGTTCAGAACCTACTTGTGATACTATTATTGGATAGCCTGATACTCTGCCCTCTTTCACTATTTGATATGTTGGTATATTGTTATCATTTACGGTTAGAGATGTAGTATTATTGTTATTTTGCGGTGTAGCAGTGGTCTTTACCTTCTTAGTAATCTTTGTTGTTGTTGCAATAGAAGTGGATGACATAATATCATGTGTTCTTTTCTTGTTATTTGACGGTGCACCATCTTTACTTTTTCTTGGTATGCGAAATGATGACAGGGTATCAATTGCCAATGTAGACTGCTTTTCATTAGTAGAAGTAGTAGTGGAATGTATACCAGTAGTACATTGAGCTCCGCCATTAGTAAGAGAAGATGATGCTGTCTTCTTTCTTGGTATACGATTGTTCATGTAAGAAGATGTATCTTTATCATTCTTGCCCATAGACGACATTATACAGTACAAAACTTTGCAATTATACAATTGTATAAAGTATACTAAACATTCATATCCTCCATCGCCCAGATAATACCTCTCTTCTCTTACCAATCGGATCCTCAATCCTCTTTAACTCTCTCAAACTACTCAACACTGAAGTCATAGGGCCCACCACTATCCAAACAAATGCTTCGGCATTATCGATGAGGGATGCCTCCAGTTGCCATGGGTGGTATTGTTAAGTGAGTATTATAATATATAGTAGTATCGATTATGCAACCATCACGGATGATGATTGTCTCTCCCAGTACTTGAAAAGCTAAACGAAGGAAGGATACCAGTTATGATTGACAATGTATAATGAATGATTAGCAGGGGGCAGGGGGTGAAAGGAATGAATGCTAATGAAGGTAGTATAAGGGACCTCTTCTCTAAAAATAAGTGATTGTACCCTTCTATATTAATATATCTCTATGATATCGTCATCGGTGGAGTTGGCGGCGGCAGAAACGCCAGTGGCGCCACTCCTGCTCCTTCTTCTTCTGTTCCTCTTTCTCCTTCCTCTCACTCGGTACTTTCTTCTTACGTTCTTCTTCAACGCATGTCTTACACTTTGCACATTCTTCTTTTGATCGTTGCTTTTTGAAGTAGTCGTCATGAAGATTCTTTGATAATTTGCATACAGAACACACAAGCTCCTTCTCTCGTTCCTTCTTTTGCTTTGGCGTGAGACTTTCCAGCTTTTTCTTGTGGAGTGCATCAACTTTGGCCCGTTGCTTTTCAAAGAAGTCATTATGATGATCCTTTGATATGGAATACATACTTTCCATTACTATCGGCTTCTTCTTACGCTCTTCCACCTCCTTCCTACTAAGGTCCCGTTGCTCCTTCCTCTTTCTCCTGCAACGGGCATTCTTCTTAGCCTTACTTGACCTGCATTTATCCAATACAATAGTGGCGGTGGTGCCTTCTTTAATGTTATCCATGTCTAGTGGACACTTAGCTTCAAGAAGATATGGATTCTCATAAATCATCCGCCCTAGTCTAAGATCGCCCAGAGACATACTCTGTTCTCTGCGGTAGGAGTTTAGTTTCTTGAAGAATTCCAGTACAATCTCATCCCGTGCTTTCCTTTGCATCTGTTCATATTCCATCTTCACTTTACTCATCGGGAACTGCTCCAACAACTCTTCCATTGATCCCCCTTTTGAATGAGTGACTCCAGCTTCCAAAGGAGGAAGTTGATTAATATTGTTTATAGTAACAGTACTACCAATGTGTCCACAACTCAACTTATCCCCCTGTTTCACAATCTTGTATAAGATGCTGAGCGTTTCAATTGGATTTGCTCCACAAATGTCGTAGTCAAACCTCTCTGCCAACCAATCAAGAAACAAAGGGATCCCCTTCTTTGGATAATATCCCGAGAGTAAGAGAACAGCAAGGTGCTCAAATGGTATGAAATCCGAATAATCTATATTCTCATAACATTTGTCGGTTGCTTTCCCACCGAGTCGAACAAGCCTATAAAGCATGTCACGCGAAGTTGCCCCGGCAGGTACTTGACAACATACTGCCTCCATGGCAGTGCATCCTTTTCCAATGTAATCCATATTTTGTGGACACGTAGCATTGAGAAGATATGGATTTGCTTTGATCAACCTATCTAAATAAGCAATCCGATCTTCTTCAAGGCAGGCGTTTAACTTCTCAAAGAACTCCAATACAACAGCAATATCTTCTTCCTCCTCTGATATAGAAGCAGAAACAGTTGGGATAACATTGTCGCTGATGAGGGATGATGTATTCATTTCATCATCCGTGTCTTCCTCTTCGACCTTGACATTCATATCACTCTTCACTTCCAATGGCATGGGCTCATCATTATCCGTATCATATCCGTAAGCAGCATCGTCCCCCTCCATCTTAATGTCATTACTGGCAACTGGTTCTACTTGTTGTGCATCCATTTCATCGTCTGTCTCGACCTCCTCAGTTTTGAGGTTCATATCACTTTTCACTTCCAATGGTTTGTGCTCTTCATTATCAGTATCGTATTCGTATGCAGCTTCTCCCTCAATCTTAACATCACTACTACTTGTTACTTGTTGTATTACCGATTCATCATCAGTATCTTCTTCCCCTTCCAGTTTGACGTTCATATTACTCGCCACGGCCGACGGCTTATGTTCATCGTTATCCGTCTCTTCTCTTTCAGTTTTAATAATATCACTCGTAACTTCCAATGGTACTACCTCTTCATTGACCATAGGGTCCGTTGCCACAGAATCTGCATCGCCGTCTTCTAATTTAATACCTGATTGAGTTGTAATTCTGGCCTTCTCTTGATTGGCTTCTTCTCCGAGATTAATATCATCCTTATCGGTTGCAACTACTTCCTCTCCAGTCTCCAATAAACCAGATAACACAGCAGCCTTTCGTATAGGAGGTGCACCATCTACCACCTTTAACCGAACGGTATGTGTCGGTACTAATCCATTATAACCTGCAAATTTCCAACGTATTTTAACTTTACCATCTTTGTTATTATTGAGATAATCTTGTGGATTATCTTTACAACCAAGAAGGATAGCGTCATGTTCAGAACCAACTTGTGATACTATTATTGGATAGCCTGATACTCTGCCCTCTTTTACTATTTGATATATCGGTATAATATTATCTACAGATGATAGTGATGCGTCATTACTATTATCTCGCGATGTAGCAATGTTCTTTACCTTCTTGGTGGTCTTTGCAATGGTAGACACATCATGTGTCCTTTTCTTATTATTCCTACCCATAGACGACATATTATACACTACAAAACTTTGCAATAATGTACTTTATAATGTACTACTGGATATTCTAATCCGTCATAGCCGATTATAGGCTCTGTGCCCGGACATCCTCTCTGATTCTCCTCTTCAATACCAAACTCTCAAACTCTCAATCAACTCATCAGTCATCAACACTAACACTCACTCTCATAAAAAATGCTAGGGCCCACCACTATCCAAACAAATGCTTCTTATTATCGAGCAGGGATGCATCCAGTTACATGCGTGGTATTATTAAGTGAATATATTACATAGTAATCTCAATTTATAACCATTACGGACTGATAAAAGAGAGCCTACAAGAGAAGAGAAGGATATTGCTTTGGGCAAAGACAGACGCATCAAAAGTCAAAATTATTGAGAGAGCTCGCTAAGTATCTGACGAGAGAGGAGAACATGGCATCGTCCATATATATGGCTCTTCTCTAGTGATTGTACCCTTCTATATTGATATATCAACATGGCATCGTCGTCGGTAGAGGCGGTGGAAACGCCAGCGGCGGCGCTAGAAGATACCAATACACATTATACTCATAACAACAACTCATCATCTCGACGAGCGAACTTACTATCAGCTCGTTCATTAGGCCATCGTTCATTCTTGGGTAGATCAATTAGTTTACGAGATGTACATTTAAGATCATCAGAGCAGCGTGATCTTCGTAACAATATCTCAAACGATATCGATTGTAATGTAGAGAGACCACAAGCTGATAATAAGTCAGACTGTAATTCGTCACAAGCATCTCATAATACTCATAATAAACCAAAGTTGTTAACTGATATACGAATACGTACCAAGGCATTTCTAACTACAAATAATGAACATCATAACAATACCAATCCACCGCAGCAACAGTCTAACGAGCCTCAATCATCGATAGCTGCTCAACAACAAACACCACCAGATTCAGATGTAGAAAGGATAGTACAACGTCTTGAACAGCGGAATGCTAATCGATTACATGTTCCTGTGGAAGTTAAGAATCGGTTCTTAAGACTTTGTAAAGATGCTTGCATCAAACGACAACGACAACGATGTCATCAGCATAGTAGTAGTCAGAATGGTATCGGTACTGTTGCAATAGGAGAAGAGACTCAAGAGGGTGGAGATTCTAGTCCAATCAAACAGCTATTAGTCTCTCAAAAAAGCAGCATCAACCTAACATTAGACCATACTCATCAAACCACTAACAAAATACAACCTAAACATCAATGTATACTCCGCAAAGACATCATATCCATACGTAATCAAATCCGTCTACAAGTTGAATCACGTACACATATCCAACGTCTAAATGATGCCATTCGTAACTTTTTAGGATTTAAAACACATTGTAAATTGTTGTTAATTGTGTTAAATAAGGCATTGGATATGATTGATAATAGTGTAAGTGGTAGTACACAAAGGAGAAGGAGGAGGAGTGCTAATAGTTTGACAAATTTTGGTTCGTTTACTAGTGGTGATCATCAGTTGGATACAAATTATGAAGAGAATAATATTGAACAACAAGGAGAAGTGATTGATGATGAGAATGAAGAATGGTTCTATTACAAAGGTGAGCAATGAGAATATTAAATTTGATGCATATGATATGCGCTTTCCCCTCTTCTCCACTGACTCAATAACTGACACCTCTTCATTTTACTCTCAAGATTTTGCATTCTACCATCTCAAGGTTGAAAGTAATTATCCATGGATACGTAATACTGCCATATTTTCCATCCTTGTTACATTGGCATTCTATATAATGACACCTATACTATGGTGTACTATATTACAAGATGAGAATATATGTCCACAGTATAAATATGGTGTTAAGGATTGGGACGAGTATGTCTTACTTAATGATATTACAGGTGAAATAGTAGATAGTGGTAAAAAGTATCATGGTTGGTTATCTGCACTATTCTTTGCATCGGCTACAATGTCTACAGTCGGGTACGGCGATGTCACAGTGTTACAAAATAGTGGACACAACCTTGATACAATCGACAATTCAAATGAGCCTGAAACATGGCGTATCTTCATAGCAATACTATACATGATATTATCGTTAATTGTATCAGTGGTTGGTTTCCAAGCTGGATTAGATTCACACTTTCATCCCTTTCGACAACGTCTTGATACCTTTGGCCGTAGAGTGTATGAAATATTAAGAGATGCCAAGGTAGTCAAGGGTGGAAGGAATGATAAGCATGAAGAGATACGATCACGAATGAGATGGAGTAAGATATTGCAATTATCAGAAATTTGTTTGATATTTCTGATATTGAACTTGGTGGGTGTACTTGCGGTACAAGTATCATTACTGATTGAGAACGAGGATAAGATTGGTGACAATAAGCTGTATATTAGTTGGATGGAGAGTTTCTATTGGTCAGTACAGACAACGACAACGATTGGTTATGGTGATGTTGAAACACCAGAAGGCTTAAGATGGTTCTTACTATTCTATTTGGCTATTAGCACATACTTTGTTGGGTGAGTGGAAGTGATGTTATTATATCAAGTTTAGCTTCGTTGAGATTTGTCTTGTTCAATCTCTCATTATCTTCTTCCTTCTTTTAATACAACCAGTACTGCTTTGGGAAATCTCGGACAGATTGGTCAGAAGGTTGAGGATATGCAAAAGCTCTACCTTTGGCAACAACAGGAGGCAAGCTATTCAATGTTGAGAGACTTTTCAGGCCGTCCAGTGAGTGAGAATACTAATGAAGAAGGAGGAGGGAATGATGCGCTTGACTTTGAACCTGAAATGTAAGTCAATTTGATACTACAATGTGTGTCTGTGCTTGAGATGATGACAATACTAATCTCCTTCCACCTCCTTAAGTGATCAATTTGAGTTTACAATAGCCTCGCTCGTCGTAATGGGCAAGATAACATCTGAGGATGTAAAGCCAATCCTAGAGAAGTTCAAGCGCTTAACAGGAGAGAACTCGAACAAGATTACATCCGCAGATGTGTCTGGGGTTGGGAAGAAGAGGGAAGACGATGTTTCTGAAAAGGATAAGGCGGTGAATGTAAAAGAAAAGCTAAATGACGATACAATCGAGGCAATAGCAAAATCTACAGGCTCTGGTGTTCTAGGAAAGATTGCCACAGCATTTAAGGAAGAAGTATTAAGTAGCAACCCCGCCGCAAGCCAGGACAAGGTTGTTGTCTTTGAAGAGAAGGAAGAGGACAAGCCAGTTGATTACTCCGACTTTCATATCCCCAGCAATACATATGCAATTGCAATCGACGACAGCAAAATCCAACGGAAACTCCTTGGTAAGATCTTTGAACATGCAGGCATACCCGCAGATAAATGCACCATCGTGGGAGATGGCTATGAGGAGATAATGTAAGTATTGTGTATGTGTGCATAAGATGTGTGCAAAATAGAAAAAAGATACCAAGATACTTTCAATTCAACTCACGTCACGCTTACTTTCTACTCACATCAAACACAGGGGGTTTGAGGATTACGTGGTAACATTCATGGGAAATCATGATGGCTATGTCTTCATGATTGGTAAGTGAGAGGGTTTATCTAATCGTATGACTTGCCGGATACATTGGTATCCTTCCCAGTGACATGTCTAATCCTACCCATTCCTTACCGTTCCATTCTCTCTTTGTTATACTTAGTGGATGAGAATCTAGATATTGTTGACGAAGCTACAAATAGACATGATACTATTTCAGGTTCTCAATGTGTAGAGAATATACGGAGGCGTCTCTCACCTGAGATTGAGCGTCGCATGTTTGCTCTGATAAGAAGTGCAAATGACTCGTCGAGCGATATAGCCATCTACAGTAAGCACCTTGTAGCCGCCTTTGTTTCTTATCAAATGACCGCTGATTGTTCTCAAACATCTCTTTTTACTCCCCACTAAACATAGACACACGTGCACATGCTTTCCTTCCCAAGCAACCAATCAAAAGAGATAAGATGAAAGAGACACTTGGACCAATGTGGTTGAAACGATTTCCACCTAGCGAGTTTGGAGAACAAATGAATGTCACTCCAAGTAGTAATCAAGCTGCTACTCCATCATCAGGTGATATTGCATGTACACCCTACGACGTTGAAAGCTTACTCGATACAATCGAGTCGTTATTTCAAAAAGATGTACATGTAAACGAGCCCCGTTTAATCAATGATAAAATGCACGAGCTCAAGGGAGATCTTCTCACAATGAATTCAAATATACCAGTTCACTCTCTTGTCGGTAAGATCAATCAAGTCCTAGTCACTCAATCTCCAGACACTTTGCTTGAAAGATGGTCTAGTCTTCGTGATAATACCAAAGAAGTACTCTCCCAATTACAAAAGAACTTCCGAATCCCAAGCAACACATATGCCATTGCAATTGATGATAGTAAGGTAAGTAGGACTTGATTTGCACAATGGTCATAGACACCACCCTATGATTTGGACATGCACTTTCACTAGCAAATACTAACCCCCATATCTCCCTCTCTTCTTGGATATGCTTGTGATCGTTGTGTGGATTTGACTTCTGATTCCCTAAGATTCAAAGGAAGCTATTGGGAAAGTTCTTCGACTTCTTGAAGATACAACCTGAGCAGTGCAAAATTATTGGAGAAGGATCAACTGAAATCAAAGGATTTGAAGACTTTGTTGTGAAGTTTATGCAAGAGCATAAAGACGATTATGTCTTAATGGTTGTTGATGAAAACTTGGATACTATAGATGAGACTACCAATGAGTCAATCAATATATCTGGCTCCCAATGTGTTGATAATATCAGAAAAAGGTTACCAGAAGAACTCGAGAAGAGAATGCTTGCTCTTGTTAGAAGTGCCAATGATTCCACAACTGATATTGCCATATACAATAAGAAGGCAGTGAGTATATTATGTCCTGCTGTATGTGTATCCGATCCTTATTTTCTGATCATCTTTTCTCACTTTAATCTCTATCATCAGCACGGCTTCTTACCCAAGGCTCCGATAAGACGAGAGAAAGTCAATGAAACTATAGCTCCAATTTGGATGAGGCGTTTCCCTGCTTCTGACTTTGTAGATTCAGCCGGGATTGATACCTCCGATGATTCAAACACAGTATCCACTAGCCAAACAGATGAATTAGCTTGTACACCATACGATATTGCCCAAAAGCTGGTTGATATAGAAAGTTTATTCAAGAAGGAATTACATATAAGTGATATCCGACTAATTAATGATCAACTCCATGAACTGAAAGGTGACTTATTGACACTTGGCTCAGATACCAGTTTGATATCCATCATCGGTATGATCAACTTGATGCTATTAGGACAGAAACAACCGCCTGATGTTATCATCAAGAAGTGGTATGCTTTACGAGATCGTATCTATACTGTAATCAACTCCATGGAAAATGGTGATGAGGTAAAGACTGAATCAAAAAGTGGCTTATTCAGATTAAGCAAGCTAAGTGTTGGTAATAAGTCGTTGACTTTGTCTCAAAACTCTCCCAAGTTTCAACGGAGAAGAAGTACACTGTCTATCTCGGCAGTATCAACATGCTCATCCAAACATTCCGATGATTCAAATGTCCAATCTCACCCTAATTGAATTCGCTGTTGCAGTGCTAATATGTCTCGGGGCTCATGACTCGTGGAATGGAACCGAAAAGATGCAAAAGTAGTACATTTATTATGGTGCTTGAGTGATGATGTTTTTAGTTTTAGTTTTAGTTTTAGCTTTATTTTTTGTGTTAGGAGTGGGATCAGAGGGTCCGAATAAGGTCCTCCCACAATTGTGTCCTCTCCTCACTCCGCCGCATTCGTTTACTACACAGGCCGTGCCCACGACCGCCGCAAGGCGGTGTGGGGTCGGTGTAGAACTACCGCATATCATCAGTGCCTTCCTTTGCTAGACAATCACATCTTAGAGCTGTCGAACATCTTCGATCGTGTCTGCATACAAGGAATAGGAAAGGCAAGAACTAGATACTGACAATAACTTAGGCATACTCAATTCGGCACCTTCATGCTCTCCTTTGAAAAGCACTTCCTACGAACAATCAATCCAGAGACAGGCTGGTGCGCTTGCGCTCCACTTCCTATTATATAGGGGGGGCTGCAGTCATTCACCTATCTCCCACTCAATTCCCATCCTCAATGATCCATCGAGCTGACAACTTAGCGTCGACATGTCGGTTCCATCCTCGGGGGAAGCCGTACATGGCCGCTTGGACATATCGACAGCCGACTCGAGTTTCACAATGAAGATAGTCACCAAGTGTTTTCAATCATGTTCATCAAACGGGTCAGGCATGAGGAGTTCTGTGAGGTGATGTATCCCTTCACAGTGAGCCAACTTGCCTAGAAATCAGAAATTTGTTAGTAGACCCTGAAAATAAAAATTTTGCGCAAAAATGGGACTTAGTTTCAGCCCTTATCTAGAGCCTTTCTGCGACGATCCGTTCTATCGCCATATCTTTGTCAATATTGCCTCAATACCCTCCTCCATAGATGTATCAAGATCTCCATCTTCTTGCGGTCTCAAAACATCTTCGTGCGCACAATTCAGAGCTTTGGTTGGTACAGTAGATGCATTTACATTATCATGAATCGTGGAAATCGTCGCTGCGGAGGTTAATCTTTGTGGGCATCGATATCATTATTGCAATGATTACACAAGCCCACCCATTGTCTCCCTACTTCTCCTATCATCATAGATGGGTTTACCGTCATCTATTATCGTGTATGCAATTGTTATACCATCATTCGACATGTATATCGATAGGGTATGTGATATATCATCAAATTTACATTATTAAGTAGTAATAGTATGATTATGACGTTGTATTGCAATATCACTTAGACGAGATGTGATCGTTATGTTGTAAGGTAGATGGGGGTAGGTGGTGGGGTATTGATATACATCATATATCATCAGTAAAGTGGTTAGAGGTGGGGTGGTGTCACATCGATTTTTAATTTAAAAAATGACATACATACCTTACAATAACAACACTATACAACGACAATATAATGACATTGCAATAACATGGCATATTAAACATACAATAGTATACTTCTATCGGTTATTAATACCATCAGATGGAAGAGAATTTAGTCGCTTCGTTGAAGACTGGCACTGCCCGTATACGTCGGTTAGTGGTTGAATTATTACTTCATGAGAATCATATTATCAACAAGTATGATCTAGATGAAGTGGCTAGTCAACTTGCAATTACAACAGATGCTAGTGGTAATGACGAGATAAGGATTGATGTTATCAAATTAATAAGGAGTGCATTTACACCAAAAGGAGGAGGTACACGAGCATTCGAATATAATATTGCATTGGCGGAATTAGGAATAACAGGTACAAGGAAGGATTATATTCTATACGTGAATAAGGAGAGAAAGAACAAGACTTCTCCATGGCGTATAAGTATTGGTCTCTTTGCAATCGTTGCTGATGCAAGAAGTGCTCCCGTTGTTCGATGGCAAATCGACGGGCTACGTAAAGAGGACAAGGATGAGCTCATAAATGAGTTAGTTACCAGATCTAAAACAACAACTACCAATGCTACCAACCAACCATTAGAATGGCAGTCTTCTGAGGCACTAGATGCGGCATTGAAACGCAACAGGGAACTTGAGAACGAGCTACAAATAATGCAAGCAAAGTTTGAAAGTCTACAGACCGATAGAGACAAACTCAATGAAGAATTAAAGAATAGTAAGCGTCCATCATCAGCATCAGCAGAGAAGCAAGGCCATCCTAAACGAACAAATAATAATGGTGATCCAATGGATATAGATGAAGACACGGAGGAGACACCCAAGTCCGTAGAAAAACCAACAACAGTATACTACGTTCTGGATGGACAAGGTGGTGAGATAGAAATGAAATCTGATGAGAATATCAACCTAGATGACTTAGAAGCCAACATAACACGCGATCACCTCACAGCGGAAGATATAATGAGTGAAAAGGCAAAGAAGAGAACAGAGACATACTCATTTACTCGAGTCAACGGCGTCGACAGTATTTCACCCAATGGAGTAACACCAGTCATGACATGTTACTTATCAAGGTTAAAGAATCAAGCACAGAAAGTAAGTGATTTAAAGAACATGTTCAAGAAGAAGCAATGTGCATTCACAGCAACAATGATGAGGTACATTATCGCAGCTAGAATATTGTGTGCAATGTCAGATCAAACAGTAGTAATGATGACGTTCATGGTTATCAAGGTAATGAATGACCACTTTGAATTAGGTTTGACAAATGACGAGATTGGTAATGGTACGGCTTGTGGATCAACATATGCAAACTATGAAGCCAAGGTTGCCGTTGAATGTCAAATGGCCGTGTTAGAAGAGATGAAGAAGGTCGAGTTTTGGGCAATGGGTCAAGATGCAGGTAACAAGAAAGGAATGGAGCATCTGATTAAGGTTATCACATACCCCATCTTTGATAAGAATGGAAATGTAATTGCATATGGTCGCTTCTGTTTGGATATGGACGTGTCTGGTAAGACATCTGATGAGGTAGCCGCGGCAATTATCAAGACAATAGAGAGATTTCAGAAGCACGTGGAAGGTACGTCGTGTCTAGACATTGTCTTCGATCTTTCATTTTGTCTTTGATTAACCCCTTTCTAACCCTAATACATCAGGAACATGTATTGCAATCACTGGTGACTCGGGTGGTGGTGGTGGAGTGCAGAGGGTATTCCCAGACTTGTCGGAGGCAATCCCAACAATCGAAAGGTACATTCGCTGTCTTCTACATGCCCACAACAAGTGCCTCGAGCGAGCTATCATTCATCCAAGCGGATCTGCTGGTATTGGAAAGAATGCCGGCCTGCAATTGTCATACAACGTCATCAACATGCATCAAATGATTAAGAGCGAGTTAGAGAAGAGTGGATATGATGAACTGGCACGAGTAGTTTGTGAACGGTTCCGTTCACGTCAAGATTGGATTGATGAGGCAACAACTGTGTTGGGTAAATTCCACACCGATGAACTGTGTGCTTTTCTTGACAAGATTAAGACAACTCAAGAAGATCTACGCGAGGACACCGCCGATATTGGCTGCAGTGGCATTGAGAAGCCACATTTAAATCGTTGGCAGTCAATTGACTTGATATGCAGGTACCCTGTCTTCCACTACTTCATGGCTGTTGTTGGAGCAGAGGCGGCAAGAAAAAGAAGAAAAGGCAGTCATCAATCTCTGCTTGAGGTGGTTTGTCTTGATGTTATTGCTCTGTTCAAGTTGACGTCAGAGGTTGATACGGATGATGAGACTATGGCGGATGGGAATACTGTATCAGATGATAGACCGCCATCGGTCTTGTTGATGCAGCTACTCTTCATCGATGCATTTGCCAAGTGTGTGTACAACAACATGTTCACTCTAACATGCCAAGCCAATGAACGATTTGGACCATCCAGCCACAGTCACATCAGGTATGAGCAAGTCATTTCATCGTGATATATTTATGTTTTACAATCGACTCGGCATACTAATCATCATCTCCTTTCTCTCTATCTCTACATGTACAGCGGTGATTGTGTCCTCCGAGCATACATCATGTACAAACAGATTTCTGATTTGTTGGTAAAGGATGGACTTGCAAACCACACAGAGTTTGACACGTACCTCAAGGAGTTGCAACGCTTTCCCGAGCTCAATGATGTAAAGAAGTGCGGAAGGGAGTACATTGAGAAGATGGCACAAGTCTTCCTCGAGGAGTACATGAATGCCTACAAAGAGCATGTCGTACAGCCCTGGACATCAAACGAGATTGTTGTCTATCTCTTGGCATGCAGCAATCCCGAGGTAGTACATCTGTTTGCCAAGTACCTTTGCTATCTTCACAACAACAGTGGCACCAATGAAGACGCCCAGGGCAACTACATCAATGTAGCCGATGGGTCGTCCTTCACTTGGCCAAAGGGGAAGTGGCAACTCCCTGGGCACAGTGTTCGTTCTGGTGGTAAAGGATTGACAGAGGTCAATATCAAGGAGTGCATGGAATTCTTAACCAAGAATGTAGATGTTGCCAAGATACTCGACGACCCAATAATTGTTTCATGCAAGGTATGTGTCTTTGTCTTGCTCTTGACTTGTATGCATACTCCCTCGACGATTCACACTTCTCATCGACTTAACATCTTCTTCTCTTGTATACTCATATTAGGACGATCTCTGGAAGTTGGCACTGGCAGATGAACCTGTAGACATACTCGACAAAGCATCATGGGGCGAGGGAAACGATTATACACTCTTGTACAAGGCTGTAACTGAGAGGATTCTCATCCACACAGCACACAACCAAGGTGTTGAGAGTTATGTGCTTGCTGCCGCCAAGGTTCGTTCGACGGGCGTTGGCGAGACGAGAGCATCTTACCGTATCATCATCGAGTCGTACCTCACTCGAAGATTCAACATTGAGGCTTTGGCTGCCAAGAGAGACAAGCAGACGGACGAATCGAAGAAAGACAAAGTACAACGACCAAAGGACAAGGAGAGATGCGTCGGCTTTGGCAATAAAGTTGATGAGCTCACAGCAACCTTGGACAAGATGAAAGCAAGAAATGAAAATAAGTATGACGAAATGTTCAAATCTATTTTTGCCGACTTAACATCAAAAGATGATAAGATCAGTAAGGATATGCAAGACAAGAAACTAAACCAATACACGGCTGCAACTCAAGCTGAAAGGAGAGTTGTTGCAGGAGAGACGAAGAAGGAAGGTGTTCTCGTTACACCTGCAGTTGGCAAGACGATCAAGACTAGCTTCTTGAGAGCTGGTGAAAAAGGTCCACCGAGTCATGATAGTGTCCTTCGTGCAGAACTCAAGGCACGAGAGAAGGAGTTTGACGACAAGACATGGAAGAAGATGGCTTGGAAGAAGAAGATCAGCGAGTTGAAGGAGCTCGAGCTCAGGAATATGGCAACGAAGGAAGGAGGAACGACAAAAGCTAATGGGACGGCAATGCAAGTGAAGGATGTGAAGGAGGTTGACCCAGTTAGTAACGAGCTCAAGGCATTATTAGGAGATCACAACCAATGGTTATCAAGCAAACGAAACAAATAGACATTACTACAACTACAAACAACAACAACTACAAACAACAACAACATACATATACAAACAACAACTACAACAACGAGCAATATACAATACATACATATAATAAAACACAACAAACGAACCAATGACGATGTATGAACTTAAATATACATTAGATATAGCATTGGATAGTAGTTGGGCTACTTTAGAGATAGAATAACATGTAAAACAGAGCGATACATATAACATGTCATTTTAGCATACCTATTACTTTAAATTGTACGTTACTCAAAAAATATATCTCTGAATTGTGCGCACGGACATGATCTGAGACCGCAAGAAGATGGAGAATACACTACATATCTTTAGATTTGTCATTGGACGTCTAGTTTAGAAGATATTCCCATATCCAACTCACGCTATAACCCACTAACAAAATGGCTATTTTCGATCCCACTAACAAATTTCTGATTTCTAGGCAAGTTGGTAACTGTAAACTTAGGCATACTCAATTCGGCACCTTCATGCTCTCCTTTGAAAAGCACTTCCTACGAACAATCAATCAGGAAACAGGCCGGCGCTCCACTTCCTATAATATAGGGGGAGCTGCTCAGTCACCTATCTCCCACTCAATTCCCATCCCCAATGATCCATCGAGCTGACAACTTAGCGTCGACATGTGAGGTTCATCCTCGGTAGTATCCGTACATGACAGCGTACACATATCGACAGCCGACTCAAGTTTCACAATGAAGATAGTCACCAAGTGTTTTCAATCATATTCATCAAACGGTTCAGGCATGAGAAGTTCTGTGAGGTGATGTTGAGTTCCGTCGCTAGATGCAACGGGAGAGAGTTCTCAAGTCTCCCAACTTCTCGCCGGGGCAGGGAATGTGATCTTCGGTCTGCATAATGCTCCCTTGACATCACTCTACCACTTCATCAATGTCCATACTCGCCCCCAGGTTGTGGGTTATGACTTTCACTCGACTAGCCTCTTTTAATGCGTTTTACCAACTCAGAGTACGGTGGCAGCGCGGTTAGGCCTCACAAGGAGGAGCAGCTCAGAGCCATACTCATAGTGTCTCAACGCCATCGTTTTATATATTGATATTGATATTAATATACTAAAGCTTGAAACTTCAACTAATCGTCCACTCTCGATGTGTGTTGTATAGAATACAGTCAGTCTTACATAGAATCCACGGCTGCCATTGACTATCGTGCCACCTTTGCTGCCTTTTGGCTTAACGTGGTCCACAGTTGTCATGGTAGGGTATACATTTCCTTTCCGAATGGATGATGGAGCCCATCTATTTGTTGCCAGCCCCGCTGGTTCAGCCGAGTCGGGCCCAACTCGTACCATCATCCATACAAGTGGTAGTCTCAAAGAGAAGAGAGACAAACTTCTAAGCTTGGCTGACACACACGCTCTACATATCTTGAACTTGAAGACTTGAACAACTTGTTATCTGTTTAATAATTGATTAAAGTGACTCGTAAAAGAAATGAATGGTTAGTAGCAACTGAATAGAATGAAATGTAGAGCAATGACAAAAGAGAACACATCTTGTGTTCTTTTCTGGTGATGTTTACAAACACACCACCATCAGATTAGTTGTGCAAAGTCAAAGCACACGTAGAAAATCAAGAATTGTCATTTCTTAGTCAATTTTGCTCTAATCAAAACAGGAGAAGATGCTGCGATGATCGCACGATTATTTTAGAGCATTGTGAACTATAATTACCATTGTTTACCGTCTCCATTGTCATTTATTTATTCGTTATCGATTTTGCTCTATTTCGGGAAAATGGGGATTCTGTTCTAAATCTAGAACGTTCTAACTTTTAGAACAGCATTTCAACTCCCATTTAGAGCAAATGTTCTAGATTTTGAGAGCTCATAATTTTGATTTGCAATTGATTGCATCGTCGTTCTTTGCTATTGGTTGCTATTCGTTGGATTTGCATTCGATTTGTCTTGTTTTGATCATTGCTTTGTGTTTGTGCATGTTGTTTACACTCGTCCAGCTTTTTCTGTGTTTGATTTGACCTCTTATTTGGCTATTTGAGATTAACAAAGAGAATTTTAGAGAATCCAATTAAAATAAACATTCACATGCAAAAGTCAACCCAAACAACACCAAAACGCTACAATATGAGCAACGAGGGCCGCAGGTTCTCGTTGTTCATGTTGTAGCGTTCCCTTTTAGACTTACCGTAACAACCTAGCATTCACTACCAACTCTAGTGTTCTAAGTTCTCGTTCATGGGAGTTATTTGGCTGTTCTAGAATTTAGAACGTTCTAGATTTGAACAGAAATCCCGTATCTCCTATTTCGTCGTCATTGAAAAAAAAAAGATTTTTATATTAGGTATCATCTGGTTCAAAGCCAATCTTCATCGCTCAACAACATGTTGGACACTGCAGTTCCAGGGACAAAGGGAATAAAAAATGAGGTAGTCTCGCCGTATGGAAATGTGTCTCCCCCAACCTCGCTCGGCGCTATCAAAGCCCCGCCTCTGCTCCCGTCTCGTGTCACCACTGTGTAATAGCCCGGATCTAATATTCCATCTCCAAAACTATCATATATTGTAAACTGATATGCTCCCTCTTCAAGGCACAAGAATTCTGATCGAAGATTGTTCGCATCATTTGCAGTACCAAAGCCTGAATTCAATTGAATGTAATCCCCAGAGTCACTAATCGCTCGAAGGTCCCATGAAGTGTCTTCGGGATAATCATCGAAGACTACTACTATATCAACCCAATAGCATGTGAAGGCAGGCGATAATGATACAGTTGGAGATTGTGTAGGTTTCGGACAAGTAGAAGCACAAAATGGTCCTTTCTGAGCGGCTTGGGGTGAACCTTGATATGTACAGCCAGAGCCTAAAAAGATATCAACGGCCTCGTTGTATGGAAATGTATCTTGCCATCCACATAAATCTTGATTGAATGCTTTGGCATTGTAGAACATGGCTCCTAAAAACACAACGCTCGAGGTATCAAAACTGGACACGTCTTGATTGAATGATCTAGCATCTTGAAACATGAAGCTCATACGGATAACACTTGAGGTATCAAAGTTTGACACATCTTGGTTGAATGATCGGGCCTGCTGAAACATGTTCTTCATATCAGTAACTTTAGAGGTATTAAAGCTTGACACATCACCGTTGAATAAACTGGCATCAAAGAACATCGCTTTCATTGTAGTAACTTGAGAGGTGTCAAAATTTGACAAGTCTTGATCAAACGCATTGGCTTGATCAAACATTGACTTCATATCAGTCACACTCGAGGTATTCCACTTTGACATGTCTTGATTAAAGGCTTTGGCTCTCCTAAACATGTTTCGCATTGTAGTAACGCTCAATGTATCCCAATCTGAGATATCTTCGTTAAAAGTTTCCATATCCTCAAACAAAGAATACATATTTTCAACCTTTCCAACACACCACGAGTTCATCGGCCATCCATAAGTTTGCCCAATCTCACATTCAATATCAGTAGCGCAGCCTTGACTAACATACGCACGGACAGCTTTACCAAGGATGCCATGGTCACATTCGTAATCGTCGTCTGCAAGGTCATCATTGGCACAGTCGCCGTCATCTGCACCAAAGCATTTCACAGTTGGATTGGATGTTGGGGCCATTGTTGGATTGGCAGATGGCGATACAGAGGGCATTTTGCTTGGGCTCCTCGAAGGAGATAGGCTTGGACTCTGAGTTGGCTATGAGAGAAATGATTGAGGAGAGAAGAGAGTGAGCGAGTGAGTGTATGTGTGTTGTTGGTATCCTCCCTCAAAGATAGACTCAATATAGCACATGTCATATACACAACTGCTTATTTACCTCTTTTGATGGCGATGTACTTGGGGCCGTTGTTGGATTGGATGTTGGGGGCATTGTTGGATTTGTAGATGGCGATACAGAAGGCATTTTGCTTGGGCTCCTTGAAGGAGATTTCGATGGACCCTGAGACGGCTGTTTAGTAAGAGATGAATAGGAGATTGAGTCTGATATGGATACATAATTATTACAAGATGTGATAGAAAAAGTCACAACATACCTTTGTTGTTGGTTTGCTAGTGATAGGATTCTTTGAGGGCTGTCTGCTTGGAATCCTCGACGGCTGCCGTGTCGGATTAGGAGTATTAGGCTTGATCGAGGGCTTTGTTGTTGGTTTGCTCGTGACAGGATTCTTCGAAGGCTGTCTGCTTGGAATCTTTGATGGCTGCCGTGTCGGATTAGGAGTATTAGGCTTGATCGAGGGCTTTGTTGTTGGTTTGCTCGTGACAGGATTCTTCAAAGGCTGTCTGCTTGGAATCCTCGATGGCTGCCGTGTCGGATTAGGAGTATTAGGCTTGATCGAGGGCTTTGTTGTTGGTTTGCTCGTGACAGGATTCTTCGAAGGCTGTCTGATTGGAATCCTTGATGGCTGTTGTGTCGGATTAGGAGTATTATTAGGAGAGGGCTGTATTGTTGGCTGTTGCAAAAGTTTGAGTGCATTACAAATAGTAGGAGAAAGTTTGTACGGTTCACAATAGCAGCTTACCTCATATGTTGGCATCTGGGATGGCAAGTTAGTAGGGCTTAAGGAAGTAGGCTGTAGGAAGGAAGTATTAGGGATTGAACATTGTTAGTGTTAAAAAAAATGCAGTTGTAGCAGTGACAAAGTTCATTAGCATATTCCTCACTTTATAATTTGGCGATCCAGTAGGCTTGACTAAGGGAGATTCACTTGGTGCTTGTGTGATGGGCTGTAACGTAAGCAAGTGAGGAAAGGGATATGCATGTTAAGACGATATTGTGTACAAACGATTTTGTAGAACAGATTGGATCACATATTACCTGATAAAGACTCACCTTATCGGTTGGGGCTTGGCTTGGATTGTCTGAAGGCGAATAGGTTGACACAGTGGCCAATGGAGAGGTGGAAGGACTGCGTGTTACCTTGGTTGTAGGCCGAAGTGTCGGTTGAGTAGTTGAGGGCTCAACAAATACCTGACTCGTTATTGACGATGGAGATGGCTTCTTGTTAGGTTGAAGTGAAAGTAGGGGCTCAACTTCAACAGCAAGCTGACTTGCTGTTGATGATTGATATGGCTTCTTGATCGGTTGAAGTGACGGGGACGAGGAAGGCTCAAAAAATACCTGACTTAAAGACTGTACTTGACTCGACGACTCTACCTGAGGAGGTGATGGTTCAATAAATGGCTGGCTTGAGGACTGTGATTCTGGGCCACTTGATACGGTCTCAACAAATGGCGGGCTCGAGGACTGAGAATCTTGGTTTGATTCGCTTGATGCAAGCAAATCATTGTTATTGTTGGAAGCCGAAGGACGGGTCTTTACTGTGAATAGTATTGTAAAGTCTATTCATCAAGAAGAAGCGTGGACAGAAGATTAAAGTAGAACAGAATATTAGTTATTGGAACCGACATGAAAACATCACATGAGATATGCTATCACTTACCAACTTCAGTCGTTGAGATGTAACCATCTTCCGATTGACGATTGTTGCCATCTGTTTTCATGCCTGGATTGCCAACATCTTCAACTCTAAACATAAGTCAACATACATTTTGTGAGAGATGATATGAATCAACATGATACACGAACATAAAGATGACAACATAATACATGAACAGAACATTCACTCACTTCAATACCCCTAGCGCTATGACATTAGCCTCGGCTGTGTCCCCGTCATAGAAATATGATGGAAGCTTTATGATAACATTGCCCTGTTGGCCGCCTTCTACTTCTTGTACTTTAGCTCTCGTTGGATCTAATATTACTCCATCAGAGATGATATCCAAACGCTCTCCATTTTTTTGTCTCAAAACTAGAGACCTATTTTTTAGTAGTAATACATACAAGTACAAGTGTGAGAGAAGGCACAATTGAATACACCAAGTAACAGATATTGCAACTCTTCACTTACTGAATGTCCATTATATTCTGTTGTGAATAAATACACCTGTAGTGTGGGCGGAAGATGAGCATCAAAGTCAAAGCCTCAAGTAACATAGCACACATTGAAAACTCACAATGTAACTTGATTTGTTTTCTGTTTACTGACCAAAGGAGCCTCTGGACACTGCTCGGGTGCTTGAGGACCCAATAACTCTAAGGCCGACCGCTTTGAGACTTTACACATGCATCCTAGATAAGGCATAGAACGGAATAGAGGAAATGTACATGTGAAGAGGGTGAGATGGCGAGACATACGAATACATTATTATCGAACCCTAACTTGCTGGTCTTACCTTTGATATCATTGCTGCTTGTTGTTGTTGTTGTAGAGGCAATAAATGTGATTGGTAGACAAAAACTAGCAATTCCTCCTTCTTCATTTATATCCCTTCGTAAAAGATTCCCTGGATCACCATCAATAGCATCGGCATATTGGTAGATCGGTATCAAAGCAACTGATGAACAAACCTCAACTATACTCCCAAGATAATCATCTACGTGCGGCATGGAGATATTGAGAGTCGTGACCTTTCCAGTAGCATTTTGGTACATATCAAACGAATACCTCCCGCCATCTTTGTCTTGGTTTAGCAAATCGTACTTTGTATTGTTAGTGGTGGTACTATTGCTGGGCATTACAGTCATGGTAAGTTTCTTCAGCTCATTCCCCAACCTATACCCGTCTAAAACCGATTCATCACTTGGATAGACACATAAGGTTATATCTGGCTGTCGAGTAAGCTGGTTCGTTGTAACATGGTCATCTCTAATACACTGATATGCAATCCCCTCGATTGAGTTGATTGTACCTTCATTACTTTGATCAAACAACGCAGAACAAACACATGCTCGTAATGTATTGGATAAATCCTCCTCTGTAGAAGTCACATTATCAATTGATAATTTCACATAGTTATTCGTATCATTAGTGGGACGACGAGCTAAAGTTATAGCAACAGGTATAGCGACAGCCAATAACAGAAGCAGAAGTAATGCACCCAGGCATGGTAGCCGATGCCGGTGATACAATTCCCACGCCTTGTCATGTGCACCAACTTTACTAAATTCTTCACTACTGCTGCAACTGTCACTCTCCTGCTCGTCTTTATCATGTTGGATATCATTGTGCTGATGTGTATTACTATTTGTATCCTCTCCAGAAACAACAGGTGCTACTTGGTCTTCTTTCAATACATTGTCTTCTACCTGCTCAACAACTAAAGGATCGATATTTTTCTCACCAACCTCATAAGTTTCATCTATCTCATCATCTAAATCTAATTCTATTTTTCCAATTACCCTACTATTGGTATTACTATTCTTGTAGTATTCGGGAGGTTTATACTTGGCAGCTAATTCTTTTGCACTCAAACCTGTAATGAAAATCATCATATATTAATGTTAATACACACACAATGAGGCACAAGAAGCTTGTGAAATCAACCACACAAAGTTAAAGTTAAGGCACGCATTATAATTAACTCACCCTCAATTACTTTACCCGCGGCTGCACTTGTGTACCCTTCTGTCTTCTTTGCCTTGCCTACAAATCGCCACCTGGGCATTTCGTCTACTTTAAACTTACTAGTAGTAATTGCAGCTCCAATTGGTGTGGGAGGAATGGTGTTGTCTTCATCATTGTCATCGCCGCTGCTGTTCGTCCCCATGATATTTTATGATATGTATTGAATTAGGATATTTGAATTTAGTAGGGCGAATATATTATCGTGATACTGTTAATATCGAACTTTTAATGGTGGTACTGATATTAATAGACCTTGTATTATAGTAATAGTAATGTCTTAGTAGGGCTTAGTATAAAAAAATACGTGGTGTTTATTAGTGTTTATTTTGTGTTATTTATTGCAATATATGCGGCGCTGTTGTGAAATTAGTATATTATTGCAATGTATATCCTATCTATAGAAGAAAGAGGTGTGGTGGTGTCTAGTGGTTGTATTGATGTTTAGACAAACGAATTGGATAGATGAGAGGGGCAGTTGATGACCAAGCAGCTGACGAAAAAAGAGTGGTGGCGAAGAAATCTTCCTAGCGAAGATAATGTAAGAATTATCCATTGGCTGGCATATGAGGATAAGGAAGCCACAGGGGTTCATATCCCCTGAAGGAAGCTATACGTGGGATGGCTTTGACAAGCACTGGCCACCATTTAATGAACACAATCTCTGGGGCGTCCTTTAAACATTATGTGTTGACGGTAAAAAAGATATGACACCAGCTCAATGACCCTTACACATAGTAAGCTCAAATCACGGAGTTACAGAGATGTAAACTAACTAACTAACTTACTAACTAAATGAATCCAAAGAAGAGAAAGTTGATAAAGTAGAGAGTGGGAGTCTGTACGATATCGTGTCCAGAACATATGATACAATTTGTGAGACTGTCACACACCCAATAAATCTTTAACTTTAGTTCAGTGTCAGAGTGTCAGTTGTCAGTACTTCACATGTGCCAGCTTGTTTTTTATGTGATCTATCATTGAAATATGTTATGATTATGAACGAACGCCTCAACACCACAAACTACTTGTATGTAACCATTCTGCATCAATATTACAGTACATACTTAGATTGTTCTCTCTCATAAGGGCCCACTTTCATGAGGCATCCTAGGACATCTGAACCAAGAAGTAGAAGTATCAATATGTAATCCTTCTTAATTATTTACACACACAACAATTCTCATTTGGTGTATTCCCTACATCGCCATCATTACCATACGCTCCACACCATGCTTCATTAATTTCATAGTCGTCACAAACACCACCATACATGTCAAAAAAGTTGAGAGTATCAATGCACTCTTCTTCTTCTTCTTCTTCTTGGGGCTCTGAACTTGTTGTTGATGTTGGAAGTGGAAGACTCGTACTCGTAGTTGACTATATGAAAGAGAAGAGGAAAGTATCGTAAAAAGAAAGGATTATCCACCTCCAGGAATAACGAGAAGAAGATACAACTTACCACTGATGAAGATTGACAATTAGAAGCACAAAAGGGGCCGCTCTGGGCTTTTTGAGGTGCAGTTTGATAAGTGCAATTTGATTTGGCGAAGATCTCATCAATGCTGGCTGTGTATGGAAAGCTATCTTGCCAGGCACATAGGTTTTGGTTAAAAGAGGTTGCACCCTCAAACATAAAGTGCATCGATAAGAATGAAAGAACGCTGGAGATATCAAAACTTGAAACATCTCTGTCAAATGAGGTGGCATCTTGAAACATGTACTGCATACTGGTAACACTTGAGGTGTCAAAATTTGATACATCTCCATCGTAAGAGGAGGCACCACTGAACATGGCACCCATATCAGTAACACTCGAGGTGTCAAAATTCGATAAATCTTGATTGAATGAAGTGGCATCATTGAACATAGACCACATACTAGTAACACTTGAAGTATCAAAGTTTGATAAGTCTTGATTGAAAGAGGTCGCTTCAGCAAACATGTATTCCATAGTTGTAACACTTGAGGTATCAAAGTTTGACAAGTCTCCATTGAATAATGATGCACCACCGAACATATATGTCATATCAGTGACACTTGAGGTGTTCCATCCAGATATATCTTCATTAAATGTATCCATGCCCCTAAACAAGTAAGACATATCTTTAACACTTCCCACACACCACGAGTTCATCGGCCAGCCGTAGGTTTGTCCAATAGGACATACTTTATTGTTAGCACAGACTTGACCAACATATGAACGGACTGCATTGTAAAGAATTCCATCGCTACCGCCATCATCTTCACCAAAACATTCGTAGGTTATAGTTGGCAAAGAAGTAGATGGGGCAATACTTAATGATGGAGCGATACTGACTGTAGGTGGAGGTGTCATCACAAATACAGTCACCGTCGACGTTGAGTTTGTTAATACTTGCTCAGGATCACTGGATTGTGATAGTAAGACTCCCAAGGCAATTGCCAATGAACTAACAATAACTAAAACAACTCCCAGTAAAATCTTTGTCCGTCGTTGTTTCCACCAAGGAAGGGTTGGCTCGAGAGGAGTAGCACCATAGATATCATCATCCACGGCATATGCTTCTAAAATATTTGTCTCGTCCTGCTCTACACTAGCATCTACTGTGGCATTTTCAACCGCAGCAGTTTCCAAGACCTGTTCAGAGGTTATATTTGATGGGTCGGATACTCTAAAAGGATCTAATAACATTGATGGTGGTGGAGGCCTTCTGATTATTTCGGGTGCTTGATTATGATTCCCACTCACTGATGGTGGAGTTGGAGGATCAATCTCGCTTTGCTCCGAAGCTGTAATGGTTGGAAGGTGATTCGACCCTACATTTTGTATATGCGGGCCTGGTACATCATGAGTAGTATGAGTTGATTCAACTTCATTGTTGTCATTAGATACCGCTACTGGCATTTGATTCATTAGCTCTTTTGCATTCATCTTTATATCATCATCTTCTTCTCGTTCAAACTGTGCATAATTAAATGGCACTGGTGGACTGAGTTGATTAATAGTTACTTCTCGATCCACCAATGTCTTCGTATCAGGTACATTGTGCGGATGAAACGGAGTCGGTGGTGAGAGTTGGTTAATTAAATCTGTCTTATTATCCGTTATGTTAGCAGTAGCTGCTTGAAATTGTGCATTCAATGGCACTGGTGGACTGAGTTGATTAATAGATGCTAAGTTATTTGATATGGCTGCTGATGTCTTATTGGCAATATCTGTATCGGCAGTGTTTAGTGATTCTTCTAACATTGCAGCTGGAGGCTCGGGGCCATCATTATTATCAATCTGCTCAATATCGGCACTGGGCTGAGCACCACTGGGCTGATTTATAGTCTCGGAAGTTGCAATGGCATCATGAGGTGGTTCATCTGTGATATTTTGTGGTGGAGATGCTGAAGTGTTAGATGATTTCTGCTGTTTTTTACTTGGCAACAACTTCTTCCGTAACCGCTCTTCAAATGCAGCTTGTGCTGCTGCTGGTGCTATTTTCTCTAATTCAGACGATCGTAATGTTGTTGCCGTTGCTGAAGTGTTAGATGATTTCTGCCGTTTACTTGGCATCAACTTCTTCCGTATCCGCTCTTCAAATGCAGCCTGTGCTGCTGCGAAAGTTACTCTCCTCTCTGTCTGTAATTCAGATGTTGTTCTGTTTGATACTGACGATGGGGGCTGATTACATGCAGATATGTCTTCTTCATCTTCGTCACTATCGACGGTTTTATTATTTTGATTGGGCATATTGTGTAGTATAGATAGTTATAATATCTAATAGCTCCGTAACGCTACTACTTATTAAGTTAACGACAACACAATAACCAATATGACCAATAGGTAGTCTAATAAAGAAGTATATATGTTGCAATTTTGTGTATTGTATATTTTAGAAGTGGAGGCTACGTTGACGGTTCGATACGAGGATTGATTGTGCTTTGCAATGCAATTGCTAATAAGTGTAATTATAATGTCTACTATCAGAAGTCTAAATAGTCAATAGTATATTAAGGCTATGTAATCTCGGCATAATGGCCAGCCACCAATAGTAAGTCTCATTCTTATGTAATAAGTGATAGGGGTGTGCGGTGAGCACCACCCGCGGATACCAAGGGATACTGATCTTCGTATGTAATGCAAGAGTATATTATGGTTCAACTCTCACAATCAAGTACAGGAACCATCATCTAAAGCTCATAAGCTGGATAGCATAATAAGTTTATAGTGCTATCATTTGCACCATTCATACTATTTAGATAATGCCGGGCCTGTGAAAAAAAATATTTTCGTTTCATCGCCAATCAATTCCCTCATTTATCTTTTTGCTCAGATCTTACTGCTGGTATAACTCGTATCAATTGCATCGATCGATACTTCAATTACCATCTTAATCGGTTTTTAACGCTCTTTCGAATAGTAGTAGTAGTACGAAGTGTTGGTGGTTTTGAGAGGGGAGAATTAGAGGATACTATTCACTGGTATCCTTTGAAACTAGAAATTACTCAGCATTGATGGAAATATGCTTGCTCTATGCTATCTACTGCTGCTACTAATACTGCTGATATCACATGCCGGCGCCGACGAGGAAGAATATCTCGAACCAAATGTTAAGCGTATTGAGAATGTGATACCGATATCGATTTGCAATGCGTTGATTAACTTGGGAGAAGAGGGTAAGTCCATATCATATGTGTGTATCCAATAATATAAACCACTTGCAATGATATGTAACATTGTTATAATAATACTCGTGTGCTTTTTATATCTCCGATGTTACCATTGCAATATGTAATTGCAATGTATGACATTGTTACTCATCAATACAATCTCTATCTGGTTTGCATCATTTCATACCGACATCACACATAGCTGGTTTCCTTGTCCAAGAAGAATCAATAGACAGACAAGAACATTCCGATACATCTAAAAAATCTATCCCCGGACAAACAATCAACATCTACACAAAGTCATGGTCAAATCCAAATTTCATACCAGATAAAGGTGCAACA